>WNFQ01000163.1_pt1 | contig 71444 bp, 64 predicted proteins | sample 5400171 | NCBI WGS metagenome assembly WNFQ01 (sample SAMN13153356, study PRJNA577476) | soil metagenome | isolation source: 20 cm soil under Madrone tree | place: USA:California | collected 2016-06-14
CCGAACTAAGGAAAGATCGCCAATGGCTGAAAAATCTGGACACAACGAATCAACCGACGAGCTGAGAGCGGAGATCGACCGTTCACGCGAGCGTGTCGCGCGCGATTTGCGCGGTGTGCACTACGAATTGGATTTCCCCTCGAAACTCCGGAGATCGTTTCGCGAACAAACGGTTTCCTGGGTCGCAGCCGCAGCCGCGGTCGGCGCTCTGATCGCATTTGCGCCGATGCGGAAGAAAAAAATTTACGCAGATGCAAAGAGCGACCGAAAAACAAAGCGCAAACTTATCGAAACAGGATTTGCCCTCGGGGCGCTGAAAATCGCAGCAAGCATGGTTCGACCGATAATTGTCGATCTTGTCAAAAATCGACTCACTGACTTTGCCGGGGGACCGCGTCGCAAAAGATAAGTCCCATGTATCTAATGGGACACACCCGTTTTAGCATTTACGCGTTCGGCCAGGCCGCATGATTACTTCCCCAGGCCCATGATCGCACAGAGCCTCGTACCAGACACTCCAGTTAGATCGCACCCACTGATGAGCCATGTGGATGGGTATCTCGAGATCGGGCAAAAAGCCGGCGCATCCGACGTTCACCTGGCTGTCAACGCGCAGCCCATCTGGCGTTTGCATGGAACTTTGCAGCCGATCTGGCCCGACGCACCGCTCCTGACCGGTGAGCAAACCGCGGCCCTGGCCGAAAGCTTTGTTCCTGATGTGTACAAAACCGAACTCAACGCGCGCGGAGATTCCGATTTTGCGTATGCAAACGAGTTCGCCCGCTATCGCACCAGTGTGGTCCGGCAGCGGCTCGGGATCGAAATCGTTTTCCGCGTGATCAACAGCAAGGTGCGGACGATGGATGAACTAGGGTTGCCCGAGCAGCTCAAGTTACTCACGCGTTATCAGAATGGGCTGATTTTAGCGACAGGTTCGGTCGGTACCGGCAAATCGACGACGCTTGCCGCGATGGTCGAGCAAATAAATATGGAGCGGCGGGATCACATCATCACGCTTGAGGACCCGATCGAATACATTCTGACATCGAAAAACTGCCACGTGTCACAACGCGAGGTCTTCACGCATACCGAGTCTTTCGCCACGGCGCTGCGCGCTTCGCTCCGGGAAGATCCAGACGTGATCATGGTCGGGGAAATGCGCGACTTGGAGACGATTGCACTCGCCATCACCGCGTCCGAGACCGGGCATCTTGTTTTGGCAACACTGCACACGAGCAATGCCTCGCGCACTCTTGATCGATTACTCGATGTATTTCCGGCCGATCAACAGGCGCAAATCCGGGTCATGGTGAGCGAATCCTTGCGTGGAGTCATTAGTCACCAGTTGATTCCCAGAAAGGACGGCAGCGGCCGGGTGCTGGCGCTGGAAATTCTCACGAACACGCCGGCTGTGGCTAACGTCATTCGCGAAGCAAAAACATACATGTTGCCCGGCATTATTCAGACGGGTAAAAAACAAGGCATGCGTTTGATGGACGACACGCTGATCGATCTTTATGACCGCGGCCTGATCAGCGGGGAAGAAGCCTACGCGCGCGCGGACCAGAAACAGATGATGCGAACACATTTGAAGATGTGAAGCTCCAAGTCCCAAGTTCCAATATCCAATGAAACTCCAAATCCCAATTCCTAAAGCTGAGCACAAGTGTGCGCATATTTGGGGATTTGCTGATTGGTGTTTCTTTGGAGCTCGGATTTTGGAGTTTGGGATTTCCTAATGGCTTACCTCGATCAATTTCTAAGTGTTATTGTCAAGCACGGCGGTTCCGACCTGCACATCGCCGAAGGAGAATCGCCAAAAATGCGCATGCATGGCGACATCATGCCGATTCGCGCTGAGTCGATAAAACGCGAGGAAGCGGTGCAGATGCTGAGTGAAGTTTCTGGCGCGCACAACTGGGAAATTTTCGAGCAACGCGGCGATCTCGATTTCGCCTACGAGATGGACGAGGCGTCTCGCTTTCGCAGTAATTATTTCAAACAGTCGAATGGCTACGGCGCAGTGTTTCGTCTGATTCCCACCAGGATCGCTACACTCGAAGAGTTGGGGATTCCTGTGGTGATCAAAGAATTTGCCCACCTGCGCGGCGGCCTTGTCCTTGTTACCGGCCCAACCGGTTCCGGCAAAACGACGACGCAAGCCGCGCTCATCGACTACATCAATCAAAACTTTCCGAAGCACGTCGTGACAATCGAAGAGCCGATCGAATTCGTACACGACAATAAGCGAAGCACGATCACGCAGCGGGAGGTGCCGGGGGATTCGATTTCGTTTGCCGCCGGGCTCAAGGCCGCCCTGCGCGAGGACACCGATATTGTGCTGGTGGGGGAAATGCGCGATTTCGAAACGGTCTCCCTCGCCCTGACCGCGGCCGAGACCGGTCTTCTCGTGTTCGGCACGCTGCACACGAACAACGCTCGCAAAACGGTTGATCGTATGGTGGACGTTTTCCCCGCCGACCGGCAACCGCAGGCGCGCACCATGCTCGCGAACTCGCTTCGCGGTGTCGTTGCACAATTGCTCTTAAAAAGAGTGGACCGGCCTGGCCGCATCGCAGTAAATGAAATTCTGATCGCGAACCCTGCCGTCGCCGCCATTATTCGCGAAGGCGCGACGCAGAAACTGCAGGACGTGATCGTTTCTGGAAAGGCTCAGGGTATGCAATTCATGGACGACGCCATTTGGGCATTGCTGGAAAAAGGCATCGTCTCCCCGCATGAAGCCTTCATGAAAGCGATCGACAAAAACCGCTTTAAACCATTCCTTTCGGCAGAGGAAGAAGCTCTTGCGAATGCCGCGGGCGCGGCGCCGGACGACGAGAAACGGCTTCCCGGCAATTTTGTGAAACCGATCGGGAGTCGCGCGCAGATGCGAGCGAGGTGAGCAGAAGAAACTCCAAATTCCAGGGTCCAGGATCAAGCTTCCGCTAGTATCAAATCACCAACACGGCTGTACCCTCGAGCTGGCCAGCGCGAAATCGATCTAACGCGGCATTGGCTTCTTCGAGTGGAAAGGTCTCCGTCTTCGTTTGAACGGGAACCCGTGGCGCGATCTCGAGAAATTCCTCAGCGTCGCGGCGGGTCAGATTCGCCACGGACGTGATCGCGCGCTCACCCCAAAGATCGGCATACGGAAATGACGGTATATCGCTCATGTGAATGCCGCCGCAGACGACGACGCCGCCTTTTGCAAGTGTGCGTAGTGCTACTGGAATTAGCTCGCCGACCGACGCGAAAATAATCGCGGCATTAAGCTTTTCCGGAGGCCGTTCATCGGAGCCGCCGGTCCAATTCGCCCCTAATTTTCTCGCCGATTCCTGTCCGGCTTCGTCGCCTGGCCGGGTGAAGGCGAAAACTTCGCGGCCCTGGTAAATCGCAACCTGCGCGATCAAATGCGCCGCGTTACCGAAACCGTAAAGGCCGAGCCGATGGGCATCGCCCGTTTTGCGCAACGAACGATACCCGATCAATCCCGCGCACAGAAGCGGAGCAACATCGACATCGTTGTATTGCTCTGGCAGAGGAAAACAAAATCGCGCGTCAGCGACGGTGAATTCCGTGTAACCGCCGTCGATGGTGTAGCCGGTGAAACGCGCACGGTCGCAAAGGTTCTCCCGATTAGATCGACAATAAACGCAGTCGCCGTCGGTCCAGCCGAGCCATGGAATTCCGACACGCTCACCAATCGAAAATTTTTCTGCGCCCGTTCCAACTGCTTCGACGCGCCCGACAATTTGGTGTCCGGGGATCAGCGGCAGTTTCGGATCCGGCAATTCGCCATCGACAATGTGCAGATCGGTGCGACAAACCGCGCACGCGCTCACGCGCACGAGCAATTGTCCCGGCTCGGGGTTTGGCTTCGGCACATCGCGCAGCACGAGTGGTTGCCGCGGTTTCTCGAGGACCATCGCGCGCATCTCGATCTACTCAGTAAGATCAGGCCGCACCGGCCGGCATCGGTTCGCGCACTTCGCCGTCGCCGCTCGGCTTGGGCTCACCTTCATGATGCATATGGGCGCTGCGTAAGAAAGGCACTCTGTCCAGAACATGCTCCTGGAACCACTCCAGCCAGAGGTAAATCACGGGCGTTACAAAAAGCGTAATCATCTGCGAGAAAATCAAGCCGCCAACAATGACAAGACCGAGCGGACGGCGCGCCGAGGCGTCGTGGCCGAAGCCGAGTGCAAGCGGCACCGCGCCCATGAGAGCGGCGAGAGTGGTCATCATGATGGGCCGAAAGCGTTCGAGACTGGCTTCGTGAATTGCCTCTCGCAGACTTAACCCCTCGTCGATTCGTTTCAGCGCGAAATCGACCACCAGGATTCCGTTCTTCTTCACGATGCCCAGCAAAAGAAATAAACCGATGACGCTGTAAAGAGACAAGCTTGATCCAAAAACCCAGAGCGTGAATAAACCGCCCACGACTGCCGGCACGATCGCGGGGAAAAGGACCGTGATCGGATGGACGTAGCTTTCGTAAAGAATTCCCAGAATCACATACATAACGAAAATCGCGGCGATGAGCAGCATCGGCAGCGATTTAAATAATTGGCGAAAGACAAGCGCTTCACCCTGAAACGTGGCTTGCACACTGGGGATTTGCTGGTGCACTTGTGCGAAGCTGTCTTCGATGAATTTCGTGGCATCACCGATCGCAACGTCTGGCAGGAGGTTGAAGTTGATGGTCACGCTGGTGAATTGGTTGAAGTGATTGACCGCCTGTGGACCAACAATTTGCTTTGTCGATGTGACCGCGCGCAGCGGCACAAGGTTGGCGGCAGTGCCGGTAGTGGTCGCGATCGTACCACCGCCTGCTCCACTGGCGCTGAAGCTGCCGCCGGTGTTACTGCGCACGTAAAGATTATTCAGATCGGCCGGCTGGGCGCGCTCGTTATCTTTGACCTCGAGAATCACCTGATATTGGTCCTCGGGTTGTTTGATTAAATAAATGTAATTCTGCGAGTAAGCCGTGCGTAACAAGCTCTGGACGGCGGAAGTAGAAACACCATAAGTAGCCGCGCGCTCGCGATCGATATCGACGGTGAGATTCGGCGTGTTGTTGTAATAATCGGAGCGGACGGAAGCGAAGCCTTTGAAATTCTTCAGCTTCGTCATCAACTGATTGGCAGCGGCGTAAACTTCATCGGGCACAATGCCGCTGAGCGTATAGGCGTATTGCCCCTGCGTCTGACTGGTTGCGCCGACATTGATTTGCAGCACCGGGTTCGGTTGCAAAATGGCGGCGATACCCGGAATAGAGCTAATCGATTTCTGCAATTGCGGGATGCACTGTTCGATTGGCAGGCGTTCACTTCTCGGTTTGAGAAAACAGAAGATCAGGCCCTGCGAGGACGAAGTCCGAGCTGCGAAGCCCGCGAGCGTGAAAAATTGTCCGATGTTTGGATCGTCCTCCAGCTTTTGATTGACCTGTTGCTGATAGGCACGCATCTGCGCGGGCGAAGAACCTTCCTGCGCGATGAAAACTCCCCTTATGAAACCGCTGTCGCCCGGGGGCAGTAAGGTGAACGGCAAATGGGTGAAGAAAAACCAGAGCCCGAGAATACATCCGAGAAGGATTGGAATGGCCAGCCAGGCGCGATCGAGAAATTTGTCCAGGGCCCTGCCATACGCTGCGATCACGCGTTGGATGAAATCGCTGGTCCATGTTTCCATGCGTGCGCGCTTATGTCCGGCCCTGCGTTCGCCCAGAATACGCGCGCACATCAGCGGAGTGAGCGTTAACGAAATAAGTCCCGAAGCGAGGATGGCGACGATAATCGTAACCGAAAATTCACGGAAGATGCGGCCAAGCAAACCGGGCAAAAACACCAGGGGAATAAAAACCGCAGCCAGTGACAGCGTCATCGACATGATAGTGACGGAAATCTCGCCAGCGCTGTTGAAAGCGGCTTTCAGAATCGATTCACCGTGCTCCGCGCGACGCACCACGTTTTCCAGAAACACAATGGCGTCATCGACGAGGAATCCGATCGCCAATGTCAGCGCCATCAAGGTCAAATTGTTGATGGAATAGTTGAGCGCGTACATGACCGCGACCGTGAGCAGCAAAGACAAGGGAAGCGCGACCGCGGGGATGAGCGTATCGGTGGCGCGTCCAAGGAAGATGTAGATCACCATTACCACCAGAACGAACGCGATCATGAGCGTGAATTGCACGTCCTGAACGGAATCGACAATGCTCTGGGACCGGTCAAACACTGGAACGAGTGTGATCGATCCCGGAAGACTCGCGCGTATTTCGGGAAAGAGTGCTTTGACCGAGTTCGCGACCTCGACGGCGTTCGCGCCCGCCTGTCGCGAGACTGCCAGCACGACGACGGAACCGGGCGGATTAAAGCCGCGCATCCAAAATGTGCGCGAGAGCCGCTCGTCCTGCACGCTTTGGTAAACGTTGGCCACATCGCGCAGATAAACGGGCGAGCCGTCTTTGTTACGCGCGACAATCAGATTGCGATATCCTTCCGCTTGATCGATTTGCCCGTTCGGCAGAAGAACGAACGTGCGGTGCGCCCCGTCGAATTGGCCGGCGCCAGAGTACACTGTTCCCGCTTTGATCGCGCTGGCGAGATCGTCCATGGTCAATCCGCGCGAAGCGAGCCCGGCGGGATCAGCTTTGATTCGAATGGCGCTCTGAACGCCGTAGATATTCACCTGCGACACACCAGGCAGAATCGCGATGCGTTGTGCCACGGCGGTGGATGCATATTTGTAGAGATCGCCATCAGTCAGCGTGTCGGAGAGCAAACCGAGCAGGTAGATCGCCTGATCGTTCGGATTTGTTTTTGTGAACGTTGGCGGACTGGGCAAATCGATCGGTAATTTGCCGGTCGCGCGCTGGATCGCCGCCTGCACGTCGGTCGCCGCGTCGATGATGCTCTTACTGAGAACAAATTGAAGCGTGAAGGAGGTATTGCTCTGCGTGCTCTGGCTGGTGATGATGTCGAGCCCGGGAATTTGCAGAAATTGCTTTTCCAACGGTGTGGCAATGTTGTTCGCCATCGTCGTCGGGTTCGCGCCAGGATATGAGCAGGTGACCTGGATAACCGGATAATCAACTGCGGGCAGATCGTTGACTGCGAGTTTGCCGTACGTTGCGATGCCAGCAACGATCACCGATAGGGTCAATAGCACGGTCATCACCGGGCGGCGAATGAACGGGCCGGAAAGACCCGAGCCAGTGACCTCGATTAACTTGGCGCCGGGAGCTGCGTTTGATCGCGCATCCGATTTGGCGGATTTCGTGAGCTGTTGTCGATCCTTCGCAGCATGGCGAGGCGATTCTTCCTCATGATTTCCAGCACCATCGTGTTGATCTGCCTGGGCCATATTCGAAAGACAACTTTACATCGGAGCTTTGGCGGCGACTTGGCCACCGTCGCGTTCATTCGGTGGATTATATGGTTTCGGATCAACTTTCATTCCGGGCGCGAGCGCCAGCTGCCCCGTTACCACAACGCTCTCTCCCGGTTGAACAGCGCCTTGAATCACGGTCAGGTCCCCGTCCTGCCGCTGACCAGGCTTGACCGGCCGCAGATCAACCGTGTTGTCCGGTTTCACCACGAACAAAAACGGACCGTTCTGACTGATTTGCACAGCCTGCGACGGGACCAGCGTCGCGTCTTTGAACAAATCGAGAATGAAACGCACGCGGACAAACTCCAATGGCCAAAGCGCATGATCGGGATTGGGCGTAACCCCGCGCGCTTTCACAGTGCCCGCGCCCGGTTGAACCGCGGTGTCAATGAAATAGAGGTCGCCCAAACGCGGAGGAATACTGCCATCGGCGGCGCGCGTTTCCACTTTCACGTTGGGACCGCCGAGATAACGTCGCACGAGTGCCAGGTCGGTCTCCGAAATAGTAAAGTCAGTGTAAATCGGATCGAGCCCCTGAATCGTCAGCAGGACTGCGCCGCCGCCACCGCCGTTTCCTCCCGTTACAACGTTACCAACATCGACAAGTCGCAAACCAGCGCGGCCGTTAATAGGCGACTTAATGTAGCAATAATCGAGGTTCACCTGGGCAGCCTCCGCCGCTGCCTGAGACTTCTGTGCATTCGCCACAGCAGTATCGTGGTCCTGCTGCGATATGACCTTTCTCGCGCTAAGGTCCTCTTGTCGCTTGAGCGTTGCCTGGTCTAGTGCGGCCTGCGCCTTCGCCTGGTCGAGAGCGGCCTGATACGGACGCGGATCGATTGTAAAAAGAGGATCCCCTTTCTTCACGTCCGAGCCATCTCGAAAATTACGGGCGATAATCTGGCCGCTCACCTGCGCCTGGATCTGGACGGTCTCATACGCAGCGCAAGTGCCAATTTCATCGAGATAAAGAGGCACGTCCTTTGTGACAACTTTCGCCACAAGAACCGATCGCGCCAGCGGCTGGGCTGCTTTGGCCTCACTGGCCCTTTGTTGGAAAATTCGATACAAAACGAAGGCGGCGAGCAGGACGAAGAGCAGATAGGCCCACCAGGGAATAGTTTGGTTTGAGACGCGCGTGCGTTTCATTTGGATTCTCTCGCGGCGTCGCGAAGCGCCTTTTCCTTTGCAATCGGATGCCCATCCCTGTGCTGGTCGTTGCGACACAAGCGAACAGAGGAGTTAGCAGTTCTTCGTGCTTCATCGCGCCTTTCCGCCTTCTCGCAAATCCGCGTGAGTACTTTGATACAGGTTCGCAGCTCGGACGCTGGAATGTCGGCCAGCAATTCATGTCGAAGTTCGTCCGCGGCGGTTTTGATCGGGGTGATAACGCGTTGGGCGCGTTGGCCGAGGTGCACTATTTTGCATCGGCGATCGCGCGGCGAGCTCTGCCGCGTCACCCAACCTTCTCGCTCCAGCCTGTGCAACAGCGTTACAACGCTGGGTTCTTCCACACCGAGCCGTGCTGCAATTTCCGCCTGCGTGAGTGCGTCAGAGGCAATGGACAAATGCAAAAGCGTCCGCCATTTTGCCTGGCTTAAACCCATCGGCTTGAGTCGGTCATCCAGCTTCAGCCGCCAGGCACGAGCGGTTCCGTGCAATAGCGGACCAATCGTTTCCCAGTCGGATTTCATGGATTGAAATTAGTTAGCATGCTAACCAATTCCGTTTTGGAATGCTGTCAACGGCCCTTTAGAGGCGGGCCGACCTCGAAGAGGACCATCTCGCGTTTGTGCAAATCCTTTATGCGGGCGAGTTGATGCGCCCACCTTGGCGCCCATTTTTGCGTAGTTAGCGCTTCCTGCTCGTTTTCGGTTCGGACGAGGAAATAATGTGTATTCGCCGGCAGTTTCGTGATCTCGGTCGCATAGTTCAACGGCGCTTTCACGTAGAAGAACACCGGCCGATAATCCGGATTCACCGCGTAAAGCGTCTCGCTCGCGGGAACGATGGCGTTGATCTCTGCAGCGGCCTTTTTTACCTGCTGTCTGTTTCTCAAAATGAGCGCGGTGAACGGATAACCTATTCCACCGATTACGAGTCCAAGCCCGACGAAACCCACGACCACCTTTGCCCAAGCTCCCTCCCCTCCCAGTCGAAGTTTATCAGGCCAATCCAAGGCATTGCCGGCATAGCTCATCGCCAGCAACCATGAGGCTGGAACCACTGCCGGCATACTGTATCGGGGCAGCGCGCCTGGCGCGAGATTGACGACAAGAAGCGGTCCGACAAGTCCCCAAGTGAGAGCACGCGCCAGCCGCCGCTGCGCCAGATCCTGAAATTTTGTAAATCGCACGAATGGAAACAGGATCACCCACGGCAGGAAATAGACGAGAGAACGCGGGACATTTTGGATCCAACTAAAAAAATGGAAACCGCTGGCGCTTAACCGGCCGCTGAATTGAGCCGACCACTTATGTACCGCCAACTGCGTGGTCGTACTCTGGAGAAAGGGAATCGCCCAGGCTGCGAAAATGGCGAGCATGATCGCGAGCGCGGCAAAGTGCGCGGGATGGACAAGCAGACGCCAGTTCTTCGTCTGCCACAGGACTGCCAAGACGAGCCCATAGAAAAATATGAGGTGGAGCGGGCCTTTCGCCAGCAGGGCAAGTCCGAGAAAAATCGACGGCGGAATCCAAATGAGCCATGGGGATTTCCTTTGGCTCCAAAAGCTTAACCAAAAAATGATCGCGAGGCCGGAGAGTGAAACGTAGATCCCTTCGATCTCAATTAACCGGCCTTTTTCTATCATGCCGATATTCGTTAACCAAATGAACGCGGCGATTGTCGATCCACGCGCGCCGAGACTGGCGCGCGCGACCGCAACAAACGCGATCGCAACCGCGAGCACGGAAAGCGCCGACGGCAACCGCGCTGTCCATTCGTTGCGCACGCCAAACACTTTAAACGAGGCCGCCACCAGCCAGTTCACAAGCGGCGGTTTGCGGAAATACGGGCTCCCTCCCACTTGCGGGATAATGTAATTGCCAGTCTCAAGCATCCGAACTGCCGGTAAAATCCGTCGCCCCTCTTCTCCTTTGATCGCGAGAGAACCCAGTGCCGGAAGATAAATCGCCGCCCAAACTAAGAGCACGATCAATAAGCTTTTAGGCTGCGACATCATCGGATTGTTGGATGTTCGATGTTGAGTTTTTAAGGTCAAATCAAACCGGACCGCAGCTTGACGGCGCACCGGACAAGGCTAACTTGTTTTTCTAGTCCGCGCGCTGATGGGAGTGGGAACTGGTGTCCCACTCTTTTTAGTCTGCGGGCTGCGTGTTTTTATGAACGCAGAATTTATTGCCATGCTCGACTACCTGGAGCGGGAGCGCGGGATCAAACGCGAAATCCTGCTCGAGGCGGTATCGAACGCCCTGCTCTCGGCCTCGAAAAAGAGCGTTGGCGCGTCCCGCGACCTGCGGATTGATATCAACCCGAAGACTGGCGAAATCCGGGCACTGGCCAACCTGGTGGTGGTCGATCAGGTGAGCAATCCGCAGGACGAGATCGAGCTTTCAAAAGCGCGTAAGATCAAGTCGGACGCCAATGTTGGAGACACCGTCGAAATGGAAGTGACGCCGCGAAATTTCGGTCGGATCGCCGCGCAGACGGCCAAGCAGGCGATGATACAACGGATTCGTCAGGTCGAGAAGGAAATGATTTACGAAGAGTTCAAGGATCGGGCCGGCGAAATCGTGAGCGGCACAGTGCGACGCTTCGACCGGTCGGATGTGATTCTCGACCTTGGAAAATTCGAAGCAATCATGCCGCAGCGGGAGCGCGTGGCAGTGGAAGATTACAATGTCGGCGACCGGCTCCGCGCCTACGTCGTCGCAGTCGAAAATGGCATCCGTGGTCCGGAGATCATCGTTTCGCGCAGCCACCCGAACTTTGTGCGCCGTCTCTTTGAATTGGAAGTAAGCGAGATCGCCGATGGCACAGTCGAGATTCGCGGCATCGCGCGGGAAGCCGGTTATCGAACGAAAATCGCCGTCTGGAGCGCGAATGAGAAAGTTGACCCGGTCGGCGCGTGCGTCGGGATGCGCGGTTCGCGCGTCAAAAATATTGTTCGTGAATTGAATAACGAAAAAGTCGACATCATCCGCTGGAGCTCCGATCCGAAGGAGTTTGTGCTCGAAGCGCTCAAACCCGCAAAAGTAAAGAACCTCGTCTTCGATACCGAGAAAAAGAGCGTGCAGATTTCAGTGGATGAAGATCAACTTTCGCTCGCGATCGGGAAAAAAGGGCAAAACGCGCGTTTAACTTCGCGGCTCACCGGGTGGGAAATTAACATCGGCAAGGATATTTCGGCCACTACAGCCGTCGAACAGAAAGTGGCGCAGGCCGCGCAGACACTCGCAGGTGCGCTGCCAATCACCGAGGAACAGGCGCTCATGCTTGTGAAATCAGGTTTCACCAATTTGGAAGGATTGCGAGACGCGGATGTGCAGGATTTTGTAGACATTCTCGCGGTGGACGAGGCAAAAGCGCGCGAGATTCACGAGGCGGTCCATCAGCAAGAGGTCGCGCAGTAACTATGGCTCTGGTTTAACCCGCTCGAGCCATGAGCAAAATTTTAGAGGAACAACAATGGCAACAAAGACGAGCAGCAAGACCGCGACGCGCAAACCAGCCGCGCGCAAGGCTGCTGCTGCCCATAAGCCGCCCGCTTCGAAAGCCAGGACTTCGAAGAAAAAGCTAGAGCTGGACGCCGAGTCCGCGGGTGCACCCGCGAAACCTCAGCAACCGCCATCGGCAAAAGTCACGGCGGAGGTAGCTCCAGCGCCGCGCCACGAAGTCGAGAGCATTTCGCTCATTGACAAGAAAAAGCCGCGTAAGAAGGCGGAAGATGGTGAAGTAAAAGCGAAGCGCGACGTTCTGCCTCCGATTTCGCGCATTCGGGCATCGTTGGAAACGCCAGCCGCGCCTCCGAAACCCGCGCCACCGCCTCCGACAGAAGAGCCGGTTGTCATCGTCGAGGAGGGAACGATCACACCGCCTGCCGAAGCGGAAGCAGAGCCTCAGAATGTCATACACATCAAACCGCCGATTATCGTCAAACAACTGGCGGCTGAGCTCGGACTAAAACCGCATCAGCTCATCGCCGAGCTGATGACGTTCAATATTTTCGCGAATATCAACCAAACGATCGAGCCGGATATCGCATCGAAGATCGCCGAAAGCCATGGGTTCGTTTTGGAGAAAGAGCGCCGTGAGAAAGGCGGCGGCGTTCATAAGGTCGAACAGGTTGTCGTCGCACCTCCGCCTCCGGTCATTGAAAAAGAAGAGGAACTCAAGGCGCGCGCTCCCATCATTACGTTCATGGGCCATGTCGATCATGGCAAAACCTCCCTGATGGATGCGATTCGCAAGACGCGGGTCGCAGCCGGCGAAGCTGGCGGCATCACGCAACACATTGGCGCTTACAGCGTCGAGCATAACGGAGCGAAGATTACGTTTATCGATACTCCGGGACACGCGGCTTTCACTGCGATGCGCGCTCGTGGCGCCAATGTGACCGACATCGTCGTGCTCGTCATCGCAGCGGACGACGGCATCATGCCGCAAACTATCGAAGCGATTAATCATGCCAAGGCGGCGCCCCATGTGAAAATCATGGTGGCAATCAACAAAATTGATCTGCCGTCAGCCAACATCGACAAGGTCAAGAAACAGTTGCAGGAGCGCGAGCTCACGCCGGAGGACTGGGGTGGCGAGACGATTGTCTGTCCTGTTTCCGCAACGAAAGGCACAGGCATCGATCACTTGCTCGAGATGATGACGTTGCAGGCGGAAGTGATGGAGTTGAAAGCGTCGCCCACAGCCACGCCTCGGGGAACCGTGATTGAAGCGCAAGTCGAAGCGGGACGCGGCCCCACCGCTACTGTCATCGTGCAAATGGGAACGTTGAAAATCGGCGACCCGTTTATCTGCGGCGATTACAGCGGCAAGGTCAAATCGCTGTTGGACGATCGCGGTCAATCGATCAAAAAAGCTGGCCCGTCCACGCCGGTGAAAGTGCTTGGTTTTACCGGCTTGCCCAACGCAGGCGACGAACTTCTCGTGATGGATTCGGAACGTTCCGCGAAAACGCTAAGTGAAGAGCGTTTGCTGGCGAAACGCGCCGATAAATTGACCGTGCCACAGCGCGCTACGCTGGAAAGTTTGCTCGAGGCTGCCGATGGGAAAAAAGTTCTTCGCATTGTTTTGAAATGTGATGCACAAGGTTCTCTCGAAGCGCTGGTCGGCGCGCTAAAGCAGATCGAAAGCAAAAAGGTCGACCTGCAAATCATTCACTCAGCGGTTGGTCCGATTTCGGAATCGGACATTCTGCTGGCGAGCGCGTCAAACGCCGTCGTGGTTGGCTTCAATGTGAAAGTCGAAAGCATGGCCGTTCCCGCCGCCAAACGCGAGGGCGTGCAGGTCAAGCTTTACAGCATCATTTACGAACTGCTCGATCAAATCAAAGAAGCGATGGCGGGTCTGCTCGACCCCGAACATCGAGAAACGATCATCGGACATGCTGAAGTAAAACAGGTCTTTCAACTCACCAAAGGCATCGTCGCCGGGTGTCTCGTTACCGATGGCCGCATTGGTCGCTCTGCCCGTGCCCGTGTCTTGCGGAAACGGCAGCCAGTTTACGATGGAGGAATTTCGACGCTCCGGCGTTTCCAGGACGACGTGAAGGAAGTGCGTTCAGGTTTGGAATGCGGGATTAAGCTCGGCGACTTCAGCGAATATCAAGTCGGCGATATCATCGAGTGCTATCAACTTGAAGCGATCGCGCAGAAATTGTAGGGCGTCTGTGGCAGGCGCGTGCGTCTCACAGAAACGCCCTACAACACTCCAATGAAACATCGCCAACTCCGCGTAAACGAGCTCGTGAAACGTGAGCTGAGCGCCATCGTTGCGCGCGAAATAAACTTCGAAGGCGTGCTGGTCAGTATTAACGATGTCGATGTAACGCCGGACCTGAAAAGCGCGCACGTTTTCGTAAGCGTTCTCGGCTCGGCAACGGGCGCGAGCGTGATCGATAAACTGGAAGCGCATCGTCCGGCCTTGCAAGCTGAACTGTCCCGTCACGTCGTTTTGAAATATACGCCGCACCTGGTTTTTCACCTCGACGATTCCATTGAACGCGGTGCGCGCGTCCTTGAGATTTTGCAGAATATCGAAAACCCACGCGGCGAGGACGAGTGAGCGAGACCACGTTCGAGCAAGTCGGGCGCGTATTGCGCGAGCATCAGCACTTCGCCGTCTTGGGCCACGTCCGCCCGGATGGTGATGCGCTTGGGAGTCAGCTCGCGCTCGCGTTGTCGCTTCAGCAACTCGGGAAGGAAGTTCGTGTCTGGAACGAAGATGGAATGCTCGAGAAGTACTCCTTCCTGCCGCGCGCGGAATTGTTGACCAAACCGCCCTCGACTGCGGACGATGTCGATGTTGCAATAGCGCTCGACACGGCAATTCAAAATCGGCTCGGAACCGCGCTCGCTGCTGTTCGCTCGGCGAAAATTTGGATCAACATCGACCACCATATAAGTAATCCCGGCTACGGCGACCTTGTGATCGTCGATCCGAGCGCGCCGGCAACGGGAGAAATTATTTTCAGGCTGATCAAAAGCCAGGGACTGCCTTTCAATCATGACATCGCAGAAAACCTTTTCGCCGCGATCTCCACTGACACTGGTTCGTTTCAATATCCAAAAACCAGTGCGCGCACGTTCGAGATTGCCGCGGAGCTTGTTCGCGCCGGAGGTCTCGACGTTGGCCAATTAAGCCAGCAATTGTACGAGAATTACCCACGACGCCGCCTTGAATTGTTGCGAGAACTGCTCCGGACCATGCATTTTATAGAGGGAGGTCGAGCAGCAACTTTTAGCCTCGGTTTAAAGACGGCCGCCGAACTGGGCGTTCTTCCCGAAGACAACGAAGGGTTGATCGATCATCTCCGCGCGATTCGCGGCGTGATTGTCGCCGTTTTCTTCGAGGAATTGGCCGATGGCAAGGTGCGCGTCAGCATGCGTTCGAAAAGCGATGCCGTTGATGTCTGTGCCATTTGCCAGAAATTTGGCGGCGGCGGACATACCGCCGCGGCGGGGGCCCGTGTTCGCGGGACGCTCGCTGAAGTTGAAGAAAAAGTCTTGGAGGAAATTGGTGACGTCCTTAAATCCAACTCCTGATGGCGTCCTGCTCGTCGATAAGGCAGAAGGCATGACTTCCCACGATGTCGTGGCGCTGGTCCGGCGAAGGCTCGGGATCAAGAAAGTCGGCCATTGCGGCACGCTCGATCCCATCGCAACTGGTTTGCTGCTGCTCACGCTGGGGCGCGGAACGAAAATTCAGGATTTGCTCATGAGCGAAGACAAGGAATACGTCGGAACGTTTGTGCTCGGCGTAACGACCAGCACCCAAGATCGACAAGGTGAAGTGACCGAACAACGGCCGGTTCCCGCGCTGGATGAAAACGAAATCCGCGCCGCGTTTGAGAAATTTCGCGGCGATTTTTATCAAATGCCGCCGATGGTTTCCGCGAAGAAGCATGGCGGCGTGCCGCTCTACAAACTTGCGCGCCAGGGAAAAGTGGTCGAGCGCGAGCCGCGTCTGGTCCACGTTTATCGCTATACGATCGATCGAATCACTCTTCCCGAAATCGATTTCAGCGTCGTGTGCAGCAAAGGCTTTTATGTTCGTACCTATGTTCACGACATCGGCGAGGTTCTTGGCTGCGGCGCGCACTTAAAATCGCTGCGACGCACAAAATCCGGTCGTTTCGATGTCGCTCAGGCGATCAGCGTCGACCACATCAAAAACGCGTCACGCGAAGAAATTCTCAGCCGGCTCCTGACACTTCCCGAAGTCTCACGCATGCGCGGAGCATAAGAAGAAATGACGAAATCTAAAAGCGCGCACCGATATGATGATTCGCAAGGGCCGACGACAGACAGAATCATCAGCCAATTGGTTGGAGCCGGAACGAGCGTGGGGGCAAATTATGTTGAGGCCGATGATTCCGTCTCGAAGAAAGCATTTTTGAAGTGCATTGGGACGTGCAAGAAGGAGGCACGTGAGACGAAGCATTTTCCCCGGATGGCGGTTCGGGTCGTCCCGGAACTGAAAACCGGGGCACGCAAGGTGTGGCTGGAAGCGAGGGAACTGCATCTGATCTTTGCCAAGATCTGGAGGAGCGGTAAAGGCGAATGACAAAGGACAGAGCACGAACGCACCACCTCTGCGCTGTTATTTCCGTTTCGTCATTTGGGTTTCATTCGTCATTCGTCATTCGTCATTCGTCATTATCCCGATGAGAACGCTCCATTCCATCACCGAGCTCGCTCAATTGCCTGGTCCGCTTTTTCTCGCCATCGGCGTTTTCGACGGCGTCCATCGCGGTCATCAAGCGGTCATTTCCACTTCCGCGCGCCACGCCCAATTAGAGAACGGCACACCCGTGGTGGTGACCTTCGATCCGCACCCAATGAAGGTGCTCCGACCGGATGACGCGCCGCATCTGCTCACAGCCACGCCGCACAAAATCGCATTGATCCGCGACCTCGGCGTTCGGCATCTGCTGGTGATTAAGTTCGACAAAACATTTGCCGCGACTGCGCCGGAAGATTTCGTGCAGCAACTGGTGATGCATTCGAAACCGCTGCGCGAAATTTGCGTCGGCCACGAATGGTCGTTTGGAAAGGATCGGCGCGGAAATCTCGATCTTCTAAAAAAACTTGGCGCGCGATTTCATTTCGACGTCGTTGGAATTCCGCCGGTCAAAGTCAATGGAACCGTTGTGAGCAGCACAGCGGTCCGGCAGGCGGTGGAAAAAGGCGATTTCGCAACCGCGGCGGCGATGCTTGGACGCGAGTACACCATTCTGGGTACAGTGAAAGCCGGCGACAAGCTCGGAAAAAAACTTGGTTATCCCACCGCTAACCTGAGCGCACATAGCGAGCAGTTTCCACCGAATGGCGTTTATTTGGCCGAGGCGCGGATTGATCGAACCTTATATCATGGCGTGGTCAATCTCGGTTATCGGCCAACAGTGAGCAAAGGTAACTCTGAGCGCATTCTGGAGATTCACCTCCTCGATTTCGACCGCGATATATACGGAAGCGATCTCGAAGTGCGATTCATTCGTTATCTTAGACAGGAAAAGAAATTCGAGAACATCGACGCGCTTGTGCGGCAGATCGAAGCGGACATTAAGCAGGCGCGCGAGTTCTGCGCGGCATAACCACGACGCCGTTTCAAAACCGCAGCCGGGCGAGATCGCGCACCTCTGGCGTCCTGCGGATGGCAAAGATGACAGCGAAGGCGCCAATGACGAGGCCGCAACCGAATGCGAACACGAGCAACAGCCAGATCGGAAAGTTCGACAACTGGATCACGCCTTCGCGGACGAAACGGCCACCGCCGGAAAGCAAGTAGGCAAAACCGCTTCCGATTACTGTCAGGCCGAGCAGGACCATTGCACGCAGCCATCGCGGCTCGGGCCGCGCTGCGGGCAACTTGGCCATAACGCGCGCGGTGAAGCCTTCGTCGTCGATATACGGCGCCGCGTCCCGCAATTGTCGATCTAGCGTGTCGTCGTCGATCATCGCGTTCATTGTATCAATTCGGTCCCCATGCCGCCAGCAGCTTTTTTAATTTCTCGCGTCCGCGCAACACGTTCGTCTTGACCGTTCCGAGCGGAATGTCGAGAACGCGCGCGGCTTCGTCATGCGACAAACCATTCTGGCAACAAAGCACCACCGCTGTGCGCTCGTGCAATGGAAGCAAATTCAATGCGTGCATCAGATCATGGCGCAGTGCAGGATCGGCTGTCTGCGGATCGTGTTCGCGCTCCAGTTGTTCTTCGTCGATGCCGACGAGTTCCTTTCGTTTGCGCGCGTGCTCCCGAAAACAGTTGTAAGCGATCCGGTAAAGCCAGGTGGAGAACCGCGCCTCGCCCCGAAAGCCGCGTAAATTTTTGTAGGCGCGCAGAAACGTCTCCTGCGCGAGATCATCGGCCAGACCAATGTCGCTGCCAGTGAGCTGGCGGAGGAGACCGCGCACGAGCGATTGATGATTTCGAACCAGTGCGGCAAACGCATGATGATCGTCATCAACAAGCGTCCGAGCAACAAGCTGCGCATCTGTCAGCTCCACGTCGCGACGCTACGATCCCGGCGGAGGAGGAGGAACGTTCTTTGTTCCTTCCAATTTCCACACCATGAGATAGCCGAGGCCAATCAGAAATGGAATAAGGCCCAACGACCATACTCCACCTTCCCAATCATTGACCGCACCAAAAAAGACCATTAAGCCAAGGCCCACCATCGTCCACACAACACCACGCCGCACATCCGACCGCTGATGCACGGCTCGCCTGGTCGGTGCAAGCAGTTCTGCGGGAACCGGTTGACCTTTCTCCACCATCATTCGGATGGTGCGTTGCCGCATGCGGCTCATGAAAAAGGCGAACATTCCTATCATCATCACGATCAGCACGGGCGCGCCAAATATTGATAGAAACACGATCGCCACGATCGGAATCGCCACGAAGTCGCGCATCTTTCGAAGATCGGCATCTTCATCGTGATTGCCCCCCTCAATGATGATCCCGTGCTGACCGCGAAACTTTTTCTCCAGCTTCTGGTGGATCCTGTCGGCGAGATCTGATGGAGAAACGCTGGCGGTAACCGACGCTGCTGCTGTCGCTGAAGGCGTGGGCGACGCAGTTGGCGCCTGCGCAAACGAGCCCGTGGTCAGCGTAATCGAGCAAATGCAGACAATAACTGATATTTTCATAGCGGTCCTTTGGCAGTGGGATGCCCCTAATGCTCCATTTGGATTCAACTATTTCAAGAGTACTAATCTTGCACGAGCAATTAAAGGGTTGCACCGCGCTGCTTGCTGGACATTATTTCTTCCCCTGAAAATTGCGGGTGTAGCTCAGTGGTAGAGCACCTCCTTGCCAAGGAGGACGTCGCGAGTTCGAGCCTCGTCACCCGCTCCACCGAAGCCTTTGGCGGAGGCGGACCGGCCAAAGCGGTACGGGTGGCCCTGAACTCCAGCTCTCTTTGGCAGCTCTAGTGGCCCCAAGATTTCCATTATATCTGTGGCGAAAAGCGGCGGAGCCGCGCTGGCTGAGCGCCCACGAAGAAATACTGCAGGTGCGTGCTCGTGGAGCGCTTGCGGTCATCTCGAGACCGGGACGCAGACGATTGCAGTTGGAGATTGTCTGCAAGTCGCGAACTGATTCGCAAAAACTCGTCAGCGAATTTGGTGGGCGCGGCAAGAAATTGCCACGCGATTGGCTGAAGCGATTTGCGCGCATTTACGAAACGAAGCCACTCAAAATTGGGAAGCGGTTGCTGATCTTTAATGCGGGAGGGACCTCAGCGTCTCGACTATCGCGGCACAAAGGCCGCTCCCACATTTTTATTCCGGCAGGCGCGGCTTTTGGAACAGGCGATCACGCAACGACCGCGCTGTCGCTTCGCCTGCTGGAGCAACTGACTCGCCAATGGAATGCGGGCTGGTCGATTGTCGATCTTGGAACCGGGAGTGGGATTCTCGCCCTATCGGCGAAATGCTTGGGCGCGGAGCACGTGGTCGCCATCGATCTCGATCCGGTCGCGATTTCAACTGCGGAAACAAATGCGCAGCTAAATAAGATCGACAATGTCGATTTTCGCGTGGGTGATGTGCGTTGCTGGAAACCAGCACACAGGATCGACATCGTTACGGCGAACTTGTTCAGCCAATTGCTAATCGAGATTCTGCCGAAATTAAAGCGCGGCCGCTGGCTGATTCTCTCCGGCGTCTTGCGCGATCAAGAAAAAGAATTCATTTACGCTGTGCGACACAGCAAGATCGACATCGTCCAAGTGCAACGACGCGGCAAATGGAGCGCAGTCTTGGCCAAAACTATTTGACGCGATGCACGGCAGACAGCTAGGTTCTCGCAGCCTGGCGGCTTCGGTTTCGCTGCATCCACGCGGTTTAATCATAAGCCGCGGCGCAAATCATGCAGGACGAACAACTTTCCTACGTCATCGTCACGCCTCACTCCATGCGCAAATCGCGGACCGGCGGCATCGTCGGGCGGCTGATTTCGCGCACAGGGCTCGATCTGGTCGGTGGACGGATGTTTGCGCCGGGCGCGGAGTTAACGAGGCGCTATGCCGACACGATTGTGACCGAAACCGATGTGCGTCATCGCGCAACGCAAGAGTTGATTCGTGATTACGTACTCAAAAATTTCACCGGCGAAAAAACTGGGCAGCGCCCGCGCATGCTGTTTCTCATTTTTCGCGGATCGGACGCAGTGGAAAAAATTCGCCGGACGGTTGGCCACATCGTGCATGAACGCACCAGTGGCGAGACCATTCGCGATACGTACGGCGATTACATCACGGACGACTCAGGGAAGGTGACTTACTTTGAACCTGGAGTATTGGCAGCTTTCGATCCAACCGCGGTAGAGCGGGATTTGAAACTCTGGGCGGAATTTTCTGATTCCGACGGCGGAATTCTCGATGGCGCGGTCTCTTTTCCCACGAACGCGCAAGTCGAGAAGACGCTCGTCCTGATTAAGCCCGATAATTTCAGGTTTCCAAACCTGCGGCCGGGTGGCGTCATTGAAGTATTTTCCCGATCGGGACTCTCCATTATTGGATTCAAAGTCCATCGGATGAGCGTCGCGGAAGCGGAGGAGTTCTACGGGCCGGTCCTGCCAGTGCTTGAGAAAAAGCTTGGTCCAAAAAGTGGCCGCTTGAATTGGGAAAGCATTGTGGAGTTCATGGCGGGCCTGAAACCGAGCGAATGTCCGCCGAAAGAACATGACGCTCCGGGAACGGAAAAATCAATCGCCATTGTCTATCAAGGCGAGAACGCGGTCCGCAAAATCCGCGATGTGCTCGGCCCGACCGATCCGGCAAAAGCGCCGCCCGGTTCGATTCGAAGAGAATTCGGCCAGACCATCATGATCAACGCCGCACACGCCTCGGATTCTCCTGAGAACGCGCAACGCGAAATGGCGATCATTCAAATTGATGAGAATAATTTCAAACCTCTGATTGAAAACTTCTACCGCCGCCAATAGCTTGCGCTCCCATTTTGAACAACCTCACAACTAGTCCTATTGCCATGGAAATTTCCGAACGCGCCGCCCAACTCACTCCTTCGCTCACGCTCTCGATCGACAGCAAGGCCAAAGCCATGAAGGCCGAAGGCATCGATGTTTGCGGTTTCGGCGCAGGCGAACCGGATTTCGACACCCCCGAACACATCAAAAAGGCCGCGATCGAAGCATTGGAGGCCGGATTTACAAAATATACGCCCAGTGCTGGAATTCCGGAATTGCGCCAGGCTATTGCGGAAAAATTGGCTGCCGACAACCAACTCAATTATCGCGCTGGGCAGGTCATCGTCAGCAACGGCGCAAAGCATGCGTGCTACAACGCCATTCTCGCCACGTGTCAACCCGGCGATGAGGTCATCATTCCAGCGCCATACTGGGTCAGCTACCCGGACATGGTCAGATTAGTTGGCGCCGAGCCGGTGATCGTACCAACAAGCGAGCGCAATGGCTGGAAGATGCGCGCGGCCGATTTTGAAAACGCAATGACGCCGCGCACCAAGATGCTGATCATGAACAGCCCGGGCAATCCCACTGGTTCCATTTATACGCAGGAGGAATTACAGGCTATTGTCGATGTTGCCACGGAAGAAGACATTTACATTCTGTCGGACGAAATATACGAGAAGCTCGTTTATGATGATGCGAAACATGTGAGCATCGGGTCGCTCTCGACGGCAGCCTACGATCTCACAATTACGATCAACGGCTTCAGCAAATCGTACGCAATGACAGGTTGGCGCCTTGGTTATCTGGCGGCACCAGAGGCCGTGGCCAAAGCAGTCGATTCCATCCAAAGCCATACCACCTCCAATCCTTCGTCCTTTTCACAACACGGCGCGCTTGCTGCCTTAAAGGGTGATCAACAGCCGCTGGCCGACATGCGCGAGGAGTTCGATATGCGGCGCAATTACATGTTCGATCGCATCTCGAAAATCCCGAATGTCACTGCAGTCAAGCCGCAGGGTGCGTTTTATGTGCTGGTCAACATCAGCCAGCTTGGACTGACTTCCCAAAATTTCGCCGATCGTCTGCTGAGCAAAGCCAATGTCGCTGTCGTTCCAGGGGCCGCGTTCGGCGACGACCGCACGATCCGCCTCAGTTACGCCACAAGCATCGACGTGATCAAGAAAGGTCTGGACCGCTTCCAGGACTTTTGCCGAACGCTGTGATTGTCATCCCGAGCCGCGCAGACGGCGAGGGATCTCACTTCTCCGAAACTGCGCGGACTTGCTTTCATCGCGCTCAATACCTGCGACGAGGTTGTGCGTCCGGCTTAATGGTGACCAAAATCGTTTTGAGAGGTTCCTCGCTCCGCTCGGAATGACGCGCTAAATGTGATTGTATGTCGGGTCACGTCGCCCTCATTCTGCACGCGCACCTTCCGTTCGTCCGGCATCCCGAGCATGAGCATTTTCTCGAAGAAGACTGGTTCTTCGAAGCGATCACCGAGACCTACATTCCCCTGCTGCGGATGATGCAGCGATTGGTGAGCGACGGCGTGCCGTTCAAACTCACCATATGTCTCACGCCGACGCTCTGCGCCATGCTTCAGGATCAGCTCCTGCGCGAGCGGTACGTGCAGCATGTCGACCTTGTTATCGATCTAGCGAACCGTGAGCGAAAGCGTAACCGCTCTGATCCAAAATTGCGTGCACTGGCCGGATTCTATCTCGATCTATTTTCAGAGAGCCGGCGTTTCTTTGTCGATGAATGCAAATGTGATCTGGTTTCCGCTTTTCGCGAACTGCGAAAGACGGGCGCGCTTGAAATCATAGCCTCCGCAGCTACGCACGGCTTGCTTCCGCTGCTTCAGCAACAGTCACGTGAAGCTGCACGGTCGCAGGTTTTGATCGGGCGCGATGTTTATGTCGATCTTTTCGACACCGAGCCAACCGGGTTTTGGCTCCCCGAATGCGCATACGCACCTGGTTTGGAGTTCCTTTTGCAAGAGGCAAATATTCGCTGGTTCGTTCTCGACGCGCATGGACTAATGCTTGGAAGGCCGCGCCCGCGTCACGCGATCTACGCACCATGCTACACCAGAGCGGGACCGGCGGCTTTTGCGCGTGATCGCGATTCAAGCCGGCAAGTCTGGAGCGCACAGGGAGGTTATCCCGGCGACCCTGCTTATCGGGAATTTTATCGCGACGCAGGCTTCGATCTTCCAATGGAACATCTGGGACCTGTCGCGCGCGGCACCAGAAAATTCTCCGGCGTGAAATATCACCGCATCACCGGATGCCACGCGGCGAAAGAGTTATACGATCGAGCCGCTGCGGAAAAGGTCGCAGAGACTCAGGCCGTCCATTTTATCGAACAGCGGCGACAACAAATCCGCGAAATCACCACCGCAGGGTTTGATCCGATTCTCGTCATTCCATTCGATGCCGAGCTATTCGGCCATTGGTGGTTCGAAGGGCCGCTCTTTCTGGAGTTTTTCATTCGCAAAATGGCCGACGAACGAGAGTTCTCCCTCACGACACCAAGCGAATATTTGGCGGCGCATCCCACGCAGCAACTGATTGAACCGGCAACATCGACATGGGGTGAGCACGGCTATTTCGAAGTCTGGCTGAATCAAAGCAACGCCTGGATTTATACCCATCTGCACACCGCTGAGCAATCGTTGAGCGAAGCCGCGCGTCGATACACGGACAATACGACTTCGCTGACGGACCGCGTCCTAAAACAACTGGCCCGCGAACTTCTGCTGGCACAATCGAGCGACTGGGCGTTTTTGATGAAAACCGGAACGGCGCGAGAATACGCCACCAAACGCACGATGGATCACCTCGCTCGATTCAATCGGTTACGTGATCAACTCGTTGCAAACCATGTCGATCAAGAATTCCTGGGCGAATGTGAATGCCGCGATAACCTTTTCCCAAACGTGAACTGGCGTTATTATGCGTGAAGTGTGGACTGCGAATCGCGGATTGCGGATTGTAGCATCATGGATCGCGATGGCCGTATTCGCTGCCGGGCAAGAATTGCCGACGCCAACTCCTTCGGCGATACCAGAGCAATCTCCTTCTCTTTCGTCTTTGCCGGAGAAATCTGTCACGCCTTCGCCCGCTTCAGAGCAACCTCCTTCAGCGTCGCCTACGCGAAACGCGCGCATCAACTTCGTACCGCCGCCGCTCGAAGGCACAATCAGCCTGGGTATTTACGATGGGAATGGGAAACTCGTGCGCGTTCTGCATCAGGAAGCCGAATTGAACGAGTTCACAATCGGCGCGGACGCCTTGGTAACGCAATGGGACGGCAAGAATGACGGTGGCGAAGATGTATCCGCCGGAAAATATCACGCGCGCGGTTACCTCGTCGGCCGCTTGAGAGTCGAAGATCTCGGCCAGTCCGCAGCTCCGCCTCCGGAAAATAACGCGACTGTCAGCGTCAAAGTGAAACTCCTGCCGAATCCGTTGGCCAGCGACAAACAGTCGATTATCGATCTTGGTGTTGGATTCGATAGCGACGGAAGCTACTTGAAAACGATCGATAACCTGCCGTTGCTCACGGTGAGCGAGACTCCGAATCTGGTGCGCGTGTTGATCGCAAAGAAAAGCGGAAAGTCGATCGATGTTTGGCAGGACGACGGCACAGCCCTTCATCAATTCCGCATCTCGGGCGTTGACAAGATGATGGCTTTCGATTGTGGCGATTTCGACTTGAAATGATCTACAGCGGCGGTCCACGACCGCCGAAACTACAAGAACGGTGCTTGACACAAGCGCCGGTACAACGCAAGCGATTGCTAATTAGAAATGGCCTCGATTCCTGAGCTTCAACATACAGTCGGCAAAACTGCCGGGTTTAGCGGCACTTCGTTGCACACCGGCGAAAAAGTCTCACTCAAGTTGCACCCGGCGCCCGCCGATCACGGAATCAAGTTCAAGCGCAAGGATTTGCAGGACGAACCAACCATCGACGCGAACATCGATAATCTGAAAACGGTCGAGCGTGCGACAACGCTGGGCGAAGGAGCCATGCGCGTGCACACGGTCGAGCATGTGCTCGCGGCGCTTTCCGCGATGGGCGTGGACAATGCCGTCGTTGAGATGGATGCGAACGAGCCGCCCATCGGCGATGGCAGCGCGCAATCCTACGTCGATCTTATCAAGAAAGCCGGCGTGACCGCGCAGGAACAACCGCGAAGGTTTTTCGATGTACGCGAACCGATGCACGTCGAATCGAAAACGGGCGCGCTGCTTGTTTTGTTACCCGACGACACATTTCGCATCTCCTGCACGCAAGCGGGACCGAACAATCGTTTCGCGCAGTTTTTATCGACCGAAATAACGCCGGCAATTTTCGAGCGGGAGATCGCCCCTGCGCGGACGTTTGTTTATTACGAAGATGTTCAGCCGCTCATGGAGAAAAATTTGATCAAGGGCGGCAGCCTCGAAAATGCGATCGTAATACGCGGCGACGCAGTCTTGAGCAAAGAACCGCTGCGTTTCGCCGACGAATTTGTTCGGCACAAAATTCTCGACATCATCGGCGATCTCGCGCTGGTCGGCCGGCAGATTCGCGGTCATGTGGTAGCAGTGAAACCCGGCCACGCGGCGAACGCGGAACTGGCTCGCGCACTCGCCCGCGAGCAGACGCGACGAAGCGCGATGAGCGCGCCACGCGCCATCCCACTAGGCGATGGCGGACTGGATACCGACGAAGTCATGAAGATCCTGCCCCATCGCTACCCGTTTTTGATGGTTGACCGGGTCATCGGCTTCGAAGGCGAAAACAAAATTACGGCGGTAAAATCCATCACGATTAACGAGCCGTTTTTCCAGGGGCATTTTCCCGGCCACCCTGTGATGCCCGGCGTGATGCAAGTGGAAGCAATGGCACAAGTGGCAAGCCTGTTATTGTTCAAACTGGCGAAAACGACGAGCCGCATCGGCTATTTCATGAGCGCAGATGGCGTGAAATTTCGCAAACCGGTGCTCCCAGGAGACACCATGTTTATTCATGCCGAGCTGACCAAATCGCGCGGCGAACGCCTGGCGAAAGCGAAATGTCATTGCGTCGTGAACGACGCCGTGGTCTCGGAAGGCGAATTGATGTTCATGTTTCTCGATAAATGAGCGACGTGCAAATTCATCCAACCGCAATTGTCGATCCACGCGCGGAAATCGGCACGGGAACAATCATTGGACCGTATTGCGTGATCGCAGCAACAGCATGTCACGCTTTGCGGACCTATGCGCGCCGGTGCTCGGAATAGATTTTATGCCTCCTGCTCGATCGGGCAGCAGACGCAGGACCTGAAATATCAAGGCGAGCCGACTTATCTGGAAATCGGCGATGAAAATACGTTCCGCGAATTTGTCACAATCAGCCGCAGCACGACCAGCCAGGGTAAAACGCGCATCGACAATCGCGGCACTTTTCTCGCGTACAGCCATATTGCACATGATTGCGTAGTCGGAGACGACGTCGTCTTTTCAAATAATGGCACGCTGGCGGGGCACGTAGAAGTAGACGATCACGCGGTCATCGGCGGGCTCACCGCTGTGCATCAGTTTTGCCGGATCGGACGGTTCGCCATCACGGGCGGTTGTTCGAAGATAGTCCAGGACGTGCCGCCGTTCATGATCGCCGATGGCAATCCGGCCGAAATTCGCGGCGTTAACCTGATCGGCTTGGAGCGCAAGAATTTCCGACCCGAAAGCGTGAAACTGATCAAGGAGGCGTTTCGTCTGATTTATCGTTCCAAATACAACACCGGCCAAGCAATTGAAGCGATCCGGAAAGAATTACCACAGACCGAAGAGATCACGCAGATAGTCGAATTCATCGAAAAAAGCGAGCGCGGAATCATTCGCTAACCGCGTGAGTTGGATGGCGTGTCCTGGCTGATAGCACGCTCGACGTCTTCTTCAAATTTTCTCAGCAACGGCGCGGCCGGCGCGTCAGGGGCAGTCCGCAACGCGCTCCGGATAAGATCGACCGCGCGCTTTGGCTTGCTCTGCTTGACCCATGCGTCCGCTTCTTCGAGCACCACGCGCAGAACGTCGTCGTGGCTCGAATAAAAAGTTCGCGCCTGCCGAAAACAATCTGTCGCTGCCGATAAATTTCCATCGCGAGCTTCCATTAAACCGATGTCCTCAATCATTGGGCCGTTGCGTGTTTCCGATGCCGTTTGTCGCGCCAGGGGGCGGAATTCTGTCGCAGGACGCGTCGCATTTTTCACGGCAAATTCATGATACGTCTTCCAATTGGACGTGTTCTTTGCAGCCTCGCTTTTCGGCTCAATCTGAAGCCACTTCGCGTACGGCCGGTAGAGCGGATCGCCGACCATGACCGACATCCAGGAGAGCGCCGGGATCGACATGTAGGCGCTCTCGGCAAAGGTGAAGCCGTGCAGCAATCGATCGTTGAAGGTGTCGAGGCGCGAAGTGAGTTGCAGAAATGGCTCATACACATAGCCCAGATTGGCGGCTGCCCCCTTTGAAATGAGGGGCGCAACCCAGTTCGCATTTGCATCCCGCAGGGTATTGGCGCTGTAGGAATGAATGTGCACTGCAATGGCGCCTCGAACAAAGTGGAAATCAGGGCGTGTAAACGGTCCAGCCATTTTCTCCGCGTACCAACCGTAATAGAGAGCGCAATCGGTCATCGGATAGCCAGGTGGGAAAATCTCCGGGCTCTTATCATAAATCACCGGGACGCCGACTTTTTGCAGTTGTCCCGGAATTTCAGAGAGCCATTGGTCGCCCAATTCTCGCGCGCTTCCGCCGCTGTGCCCACCATCCACATATGCACGCCCCCAAAGCGCCTTTTTCTCAGTGACGATGGCGTCGATAATCATGTTCCGGACCATCGCGACATCCGGTGCGTCGAGGCGACAGACAAGTAACAACGCTGGATTCCCGAAATCGTTGATCGCGCGAAAACTTTGAAAATATGGGTTCGAGACAAAACCAGAAATCTGAGGCGAGTAGAGACCGAGCAGAGCCAGCTCAGAATCCACCGAAGCGTTGTTGCGCTTCCCAGTTGGCCCGGGCTGTGGTTGATCCCCCGGATAATCCGTGGTGGACCGAATTTTCAGCGGCATACCTTTGATCACGGCAACAAAATGGATCTCGCTAGCAGTGATCACTGGCGGTCTGTCAGTCGATTCACTCAACATCCACCAGTGACGTTGCTTGAAAATTTCCCGGAGCGGACCGGCAATGGTCGTGTCGTACTCTTCGCGGCTGATTTCCTCTTCGGTCGAACAGTTGAGTCCAGCAAGATGGTCGGCGGCGACGCCACGTTGCTCCGCGTAAAATTTTGCAAGCTCAACCGAATCGGGGTCAGCTTTGTTGTAGAGAACGATCGTCGATTGCGCCGACGGTTGCTCCGCGCGCGCATCGAGCATGAGCATGAGCACGAGTAAGAGGAAAGATTGACATTTCATTTAAAACTGAGTTCCAATCCGTCGTACGCGATGTGGACGCCAGGAGGCAACCGCGATTCCGCCGAGTGCGGAAGCTCATGGGCAATGTGCGTGAAATAAGTTGCGCCCGGCCCCACCCGCGCCGCGACTTCCAGAGCCTGCTTCACGCTGAGATGCGTCGGATGCGGTTTGTCGCGCAGCGCGTCGATGATCAAGACTCTTACGCTGCCGATAAGATCGACAATCGCCCTCGGCACCGCACTGCAGTCGCTCAAGTACGCCACAAGTTTTTGGTCCGCGCGCGAGAAAAGATAGCCGTTCACGATTGAGTCGCCATGCGGCACCGGCAGCGGCGTGATCAAAGTCCCGCCCAGTTTAAACGGGCCATCGATGACGTGCGGCTCCGGTTTCAAATAATACGGAACCGGATTGCTCGTCTTGAACGCGAATTGAAACACGCGCTCCAGATCGCGCATGGTCTCGGCCGATGCATAAACCGGCATTGAGCCACGCGCGTGCGAAAATCGCCGAAGATCATCGAAGCCCATGATGTGATCGGTGTGCGAATGTGTAAAAACGACCGCATCAACACGGCGAATATTCTCGCGGAGCGCCTGTGTTCTGAAATCGGTCCCGGTGTCCACCACAAACGAGCACTCGGGCGTTTCCACATAGATCGAGGAGCGCAGCCGTTGATCCCGCGGGTCCGGCGAGCGGCAGACTTCGCAATCGCAGCCAATCATCGGCACGCCCTGCGACGTGCCGGTGCCAAGAAAGGTGAGCGTGAGTTGTGAGTTGTGAGTTGTGATTGGAATTGGCAAGTTGGAACTCTCAACTCTCAACTAATAACTCTCAACCCTCCTTCCGATGGCTGCCGTTCTGAATCTATTGCGAATTAAGAATCTCGCTCTCGTGGAGGAACTCGAGTGGCAGATGAGCCAGGGGTTTATCGCTGTCACGGGCGAAACTGGCGCGGGTAAATCGATCATCATCGGCGCGCTCCAACTTTTGCTTGGCGAGCGCGCGGACAAATCGCTCATTCGCACCGGCGCCGAGCTCTGCACGGTAGAAGCCGTCTTTACTGGAAGCGACCTGCAAAAGCTCAACTCGCAGCTTGTCGAGGCCGGAGTCGAATCCTGCGAGAACGATCTCATCATCAAACGAAGTTTCCCAGCTACCGGCGGCACTCGTCAGTTTATCAACGGTTCGCCAACCACATTGGCGATCTTGAAAAATCTCGGCGACGACCTTGTCGATCTTCATGGGCCGCACGATCATCAATCTTTGCTTTCGCCCGAGAAGCAATTGAGCCTGCTCGATTCGTTCGCGCGCGCGAAGGAACGGCTCGACGAATACCGGAAACAGTACCGGCAATTGCAGACATTGCTCACCGAGCATGCTGCGCTCAACACGGCTGAAACGGCCCGCGAACAGGAGCTTGATCTTCTTCGCCACCAGACCAACGAAATCCGCTCGGCAAATCTGGTCGCCGAGGAAGAACAAAAAATCGAGCAGCGCTACAGACTGGCGAGCAGTAGCAAACGACTGATCGAGCTGGCCAGCGCCGTCGCAAACAAACTTTCCGAAGCAGACGATTCCGTTCTCTCCCAACTCGCGGAAACCCAGCGTCTATTGCGTGAATTGGAAAAGATCGACAGTTCGATCGCGCAATTTTCATCGTCGCACGCCGCCACCGTGGTCGAGCTTTCCGAGATCGCGCGCGCGCTTTCCACCTATGCCGAAAAACTCGATCTCGATCCTCAACAACTCGTCGCGCTCGAGCAGCGTGTTTCTCTCTTCGAAACCTTGAAACGCAAATATGGCCGCTCGATCGCGGACGTAATTGCATTCGGCGAACGCGCGGCCGAGCGGATGCGGAAAATCGAAGGACGCGACGCAGAGCTGGAGCGTCTCGCAAAAGAAATTGAGAACATCCGCGCGCAAATGAACCAGGCCGGCGAGGCGCTGCGCAAACTGCGGGTAAAAGCTGCGCCAAAACTGTCCGACACCATCCGGCGCAACTTGCGCGATCTCGGGTTCCGCCAATCCGAATTTGAAGCAAAATTGACTGCGCTCGACGAACCGCGTTCAAATGGATTCGATTCGGTGGAACTACTTTTCTCGCCAAACCCGGGGGAACCGCTCAAACCGCTTCGCGCCATTGCATCGAGCGGCGAAATCTCACGCCTGATGCTCGCGATCAAATCTGCCCTCGCCGCACACGACGCGATCCCGTTGCTCGTGTTCGACGAGATCGACACGAACGTGGGCGGAGAAATCGCCCACGCCGTTGGCGCCAAGATGCAAACATTGGGCCGCGATCATCAAGTGATTTGCATCACGCATCTGCCACAAGTAGCTGCGACTGCCTCTTCGCACTTTGTCGTAACTAAAGAGGTCGTGCATGGACACACGTTTTCGGATTTGCACGAGGTGAGCGGAAAAGCGCGCCGGGAAGAGATCGCGCGTATGCTCGGCGGGAGAAGCGAATCGGCTTTGCAACTCGCAGCCAGTTTGTTGAAAGGCAGGGGCGATTGAGGTTAAATCGCCTCTACCAAGTTGGGCCCGATCATTTCTTCACCGGGCCGAGGGGCAGAACAATTTTGCCGTACAATTCATTGAGGACTTGGGCGAGTCCGGCATAAATCGCGGAAAAGCCACAGAAGATTCCTTCGTAACCGGTGAGATGTTTGAAGCCGGGACTTGCACCGGTAAAATCGCCGATGGCCAGCATGAAAAAAAGAATCGTCAATGTGCCGAAGACGACTTGCAATGCGCGATTGAGCCGCAAAGTGCCGAGAAACATGACGGCCGTGAACAATCCCCACATCGCCAGATAGGCCGCCATCGCCGTATCATTCGAGGGCGCAGCCCATCCTAATTTTGCCAGAAGAAGCAGCGCAACCAGCGAGAGCCAGAATAAGCCGTAGGAAAGAAACGCGGTAGTGGCAAATGTGTTTCCCTTTCTCCACTCCATGGTGCCCGCGACGATTTGGGCAGCGCCGCCATAGCAAATCCCCATCGCCAGAATCATGCTGTTGAGTTCGTAGAAGCCGGCATTGTGCAGATTCAGCAGCACGGTGGTCATGCCAAAGCCAAGAAGCCCGAGCGGAGCGGGATTTCCTGTCGTATCCTTGAGTTGGGTAACCGATTCGTTCATGGCGCGAGTGTGCGAACAAAAAGTTCGATAACGCAATCACAATATCGGCTGGAGTCACGCGCCGACCGCGGTGACGATCGCTCTCGCTCTGATCGGCATCATGGCGTTGTGGCTAGGCGTAATGCGCCTCGCCGAAAAGGCCGGGCTGGTGCAGCGGATTGCGCGCGGTCTGCAGCCGGTCATGCGGCGGCTTTTTCCGGATGTTCCGCCCGAACATCCCGCAATGGGATCGATGGTAATGAACATGGCGGCGAACATGCTCGGTCTTGGCAATGCGGCCACACCGCTCGGTCTGCGCGCGATGCGCGATCTGGAGTCGCTCAATCCTCGGCCGGGCGTGGCGACAAATGCCATGTGCACTTTTCTCGCGATTAACACCAGCTCCGTGCAGCTAATTCCGGCGACGGCGATCGCGATTTTGGCCGCGTCCGGATCGACAAGGCCGACGGCAATCGTTGGCACCGCGCTTCTTGCGACGCTTTGCGCGGCCAGTGTGGCGATCATTTCGGTGAAACTTCTTGAGAAATTGCCGGTGTTTCGTGTTTCATCATCGGATCAAAGAACCAGAATCGAACAGGATTCTGAGAAAAGGGAAATTAAGCAAGAGACCGGGATCTACGATCCCGGCTACAGCAGCAGCATCGCAGCGGAACCGCCGAAGCGATTGTCGATCTTGGGCTTGATCGCGCTGATCGGACTGGTTGCTTTTTTCATTCTGCTTTTTGTCCGAATGGTGGCGCCAAATTTGTTTGGTATTCCCGTGACGCAAGAAGCAGCGGCGCAGAATTTTTTTGTCCGCAGCGTAAACGCGTTGTCGATCCTGGCGATCCCGTTTCTGCTCAGCTTCTTTCCGCTCTACGCCGCGGCGCGCGGAGTAAAAGTCTATGACGAGTTTGTCGAGGGCGCGAAAGAAGGGTTCGGCGTGATTCTGAAGATCATTCCGTTCCTTGTAACCATGCTTGTCGCAATCGGGATGTTTAAAGGCGCCGGCGGAATCGATCTGCTCAGCCAGATGCTCTCGCCGATTTTGACGCCGTTACATTTTCCGACCGATCTTCTGCCGCTTGCGCTAATGCGGCCGCTGAGCGGTAGCGGAACGCTCGCTTTGCTCACAGACATTGTCCATCGACTCGGGCCGGACAACATCGTCAGTCTCACCGCAGCGACAATTTATGGGAGCACCGAGACGACGTTTTATGTCGCGGCCGTTTACTTCGGGGCCGTTGGAATTAAACAGACGCGTCACGCCATCCCGGCAGGTTTGCTGGCCGATCTGACTGGTGTGATCGCTTCCGTGATAATCTGCCGGGCGGTGCTCGGCTAACCCCTGTATCCACGGCCCTGCGGGGCCGTCCAACCCGCGACGCGCCGCATGCGCGTGGCTCCGGCAAAACCGACAATACACGGACGGCCTGAATTTTTCCCTCGCCAGCCGCTAAACTAATTATCTATCGTGCCATTTTTCCGAAAATGATTCAGCGCGATTATCTCATCATTGGCAGCGGCATCGGCGGAGCTAGCGCGTGCGAAGGAATTCGCCGCCACGACAAACGAGGTTCCATTACACTCGTCGGCGCCGAAGTTTTTCCTCCTTACAAGCGGTGGATTCTCTCGAAGAGTTTTCTGCGCGACAAGAATCCGCAGCTGAAAAAATTGCAGGAACCGGATGAACACTGGTATACGGCGCACAAAGTTGAGACGCGCTTCGGCACGGTCGTAACGCAGTTCAATATCGAGCGGCGCCTGGCTGTGCTTGCGAACGGCGAAAGCATCGAGTTCAACAAAGCCTGCCTGGCGATGGGCAGCCGGCCGGTGCGACCGCTGGTCGCGGGAGTCAGTCTAGGTAACGTGATCTATCTGCGAACGCTTCGGGATGCGCTGGCATTAAAAGAAATGGCGAGCCTGGAGAAAACCGTCATGGTCGTAGGCGGCGGCCTGCTCGCATGTGAGGCGGCAGCGAGTTTGCGAATGATGAAATTGAAGGTCGGCCTCATGCACCGCGACACTTATCTGTTGAACCGCTATCTCGATCCTGAAACAGCCGTGTGGCTCACGGATTATTTTGCGAAACACGGAGTAGCAATGGCGATGGGCGAGAGTCTCAACGGCTTTGAGGGCAAAACTGTCCTGCGCAATATCCAGACAAAAAGCGGCAACCGGTTCGCGGTGGGCCTCGCCGTCGTCGCCTGTGGCGCAGAACCGAATCTCGACCTGGTTCGCAACACGCCCCTAGCCGGACCCCACGGATCGCCGGTCACGGATTATCTCGAGACGGAAGAAAAGGGAATTTACGCGATTGGCGACCTGGCATTCTATCCAGATCGAATAATGGGCGGCATGCGGCGCCAGACGCACTGGGAGAACGCACAAAAACAAGGCCTGATCGCAGGCGCGAACATGACTGGCAAGAAACGCATCCGCTACGAGCAGGTTCCCTATTTCTGGACGGAAATATTCGACTTGCATATCCATTTTGTCGGTGACTTCAGCATGCTGCCGACCCGTATCGAGCTTCACGGTACATACGCGAAGAAAAAATTTGTCGCGCATTATTATCAGGGGGAAAAACTGCGCGGCATTCTGCTTTGCCAGCAACCGCCCCGTGAGGTGGAATCAGCCAAGACCCAGTTGCGCCACGCCCTCGGCAAATGAGTCAGACTAGCTCAACCTCGGTGCAACGAAGCGCTGGCAACGGGAGCCCCGGCGCGATAAAGTTGTCTGCGAGGGGTCTGACAAATCAAAAACTGGTCGTAAAGGAAAGCCGGCGCGCCCAGCGCACCGCCAGGTGGATTTCTCATTGGCCGACGGGAGGACCATTCGGCGCCGGGTTGGCGCTGCTCATTTCGAATTGCACGGCGAAGGCGGCGCTTCACCGGTGATCTTTGGCGAAGAAGGCGACAAGCCGCTGCTGGGCGCGACTACCCTTGAGAGTATCCGGCTGATTCTCGATCCATTCAAAACGCCGTTTGATTCCAATGCGCATGTTGCTGGTTTAGGCAGCGCCGTCCTTCAGCCCGGAAAGCTCTCGGAGTTAATAGGCGTCCGCTGGGATTTCCAGCGCGGAATTGCTGACGCGCACGAGCTTCCAATCCCAGGGTTTGCCGGAGCCGCGATGCCACTCGAGTTCGAAAGGCGTTGGCAGCGAATTGACCCGCTCCTTGAGCAGCTCCATGACTTCGCTTTGGCTGCCATCGACCCAAATTCTGCCCGACCATTGAGCGCGGCGCTGTTGGCACTGCACGCTCACGCTCAATGCGGTGATCCTAAGACCGCGCACATATCGGAAGCCTTCGTGCATACGCTCCAGAACACGTGGCCGATCGTCGTCCCATTGATCATGATAATCGCTGGCTATGAAATTGCCTGCCGTCGTCCAGTCCTTGTGTTCGATCGCATGAAGGAAGTTTTCAGTATGGCGCTTGACCTGACGCTCAGGCCGCCAGAGCCAGAGAAGAAACAGCCCGACGCAAACCGCAACGGCAAGACCGCCATAAAATCCTCCACGCAACGAAATCGACACCGTTTGCGACTTTATTCTTTTCCGCAGATAACGCCATCTCAGCCTGCTGGGTAAGTCGGCGGCGAATAAACATTAAAAGTCACAGCCCGCTTCTGCGTCCGATTCGTGAACCGATGTTTCGCGCCGGCTGGAATCATTATCACGTCGCCCTTTTTCAGGCTCGCCCGTTCATCGCCCACTTCGCCATTGAGTTCCCCTTCCAACATTAGCAAAACCTGATCGCTTTTCTCATGTGCCTCGGCTTTTTGGCCGGTCGATTGACCCGGCGCGAGCGTCATCATTGCGGTCTGGCTCCGCCCGCTGGTTTGTAAAACTTCAAACCAATGTTTCGCTTTCTCGATGTTCGTCACGTTCATGCGTCGAATCTATCAGTAGATCGCACAGATTTCGTACATCAGTTGCATTTTCGTCCGCGCCAGCCCGCGCGATTTGAGAAGAGATAAACGTGCATTCACAACCTTCGATCCGCCTCGCTGCGCGGAATGATGCGATCGGCATTGTCGGTTGAAGTGAGATCGCGATTAGAGCCCTGGGGCACGCTAAAAGCTTGGCTTGGTCCCGGTACGTCAAGTACAACGCGGCCATTATGAAGACGCTTATCTCAATTGTTTGCTTTACCGTCATTTCCTGGGCGACCGCGGCCGCGCAAGATGGTGTGAAGGTCGCACCGGAAAATTACAAGGTTCTGCTAGAAAACAGCCATGTGCGCGTGGTGGATTTCACTCTCAAACCAGGGCAGAAAAGCCCCATGGTGTCGCGTCCAAATCGCGTTATCTATGCGATCACGCCTGCCATTGGCAAGCTCACTGGATCGGACGGAAAGACAGTCCCTATGAACAGGAAGGCCGGCGAAGCGTGGTAGCGCGATGCCGAGTCACTTGCCGTTGAGAATACTGGGAAGGCGGAGATCCACACCGTGGTTGTCGAACTAAAGCACAGGCTGGATGTTGGACGCTTCGAATGCTCGCGAAGGTGCCCTCGCCTTCGCGAGTTTCGGGCAATTCGCCTCTATCCGGCGTCGCGCGCGTACCAATCCACTTTTCGCGTCACGTACATCACGATCGCCAGAACAACGAAGAGCGCGATTGCACCCATGAGCAAGGCATAATCCTGCTGGCGCAAAGTGATATAAAGGAACGTGTAAATGCCCCCCAGCCCGGCGCCGATCATCAGCGTGCGCACACCGCCCCCGAGGAAAAACCGGCAATACCACGTAATCAACAGAGTCGATGCAACAGCCGCGATCAAATATGCCCAACTAAATCCGATAAATTCCGAAATCGACAGCAGCAGCAGATAAAACAGGCAAAGTGCAGCACCGACCATCAAATATTGGAACGGATGAATCTTCTGACGCGCTGTAACCTCGAAGAGGAAGAATGTCGTAAATACGAGTACGAGGAAGAGGACGCCGTACTTGATCGAGCGCTCGACATAGCGATACGCGTCCAGGATCGACAAGAAATTCGCGCCGAATCTTGAGTTCGTTACCGACTGAACATTGAAACGCTCGTTCCCGCCACGACTGGTCCACCACTGCGGATAATCGCGGCCGTAATACGAAACTTTCCAAGTCGCGTTAAATCCGTCGGACCGCACCGATCGTTCCGCCGGCAGAAACGAACCGCGAAACGCGGGGTCAGGCCAGTTCGATTTCAACGTCGCTTCGTTTTGCACACCGAACGGCGCGAAAAAAACTCCGTCGCTCCCGTTAAAATCGACCGGAATGGAAAATGTAATTTCGTTCGCAATCGGCTGGTCGCTGCCGAGCGACGCGGTCGCGCCGGTGGTATAGCCCGGCACTTGCGATCCCGGCAGCATCGGCCGTTTCGTTCCGCCCCAATCGAGCACGAGCCCTTCGCGCGTTCCGCGCAAGTCGTTCACCGCGATCGTCACGAACGCGTCTTTCCATTGCACATCCTTCAAGTCGATCTTGAGTGGGCCGAAATCGGGCGGCGCAAATTTCCCCGATAGCGTCACCTGCGCGCGGAACACTGCCGCGTCATAAATCCCGCGATGTAACGTCTGCGTCTGCACGTCGCCGTCGATCTTAAGCGATTCCGGCAGAAAATACGCGGTTCCGATCGCCGTCTCCTCCACTTCGCGCCGCTCTAGTTTCCCGTCCGGCCCCGGCGTTTCCTTGACCGCTTTGAATTTGTATTGAAACGGGATACCCAGCACCGGCCCGATGACATTCTGTTCTCTCCCCCACGATGAAGTGATATCTGCCACCGCTTCATTCCGCCGCGAGAGTCGATCGCTCAACACGCCGGTAATCATCATCAGCGGAATCAACAACACCAGTACCAGGGCGCCGACTCCGAGCAACTTGATAATCGTGCTCTGCCGCCGGCCAAATGATGGCTGCGACTTCGGCAACGGTGGCGGCGCTTGTATTTCTGCCATGCCGGCAGCTTGAATGAGCTGATTCGGTTAGGCAACAAAACTTGTTTGGTGACCGCTCATTGCCGCGGGGCTAGAGGGGGACCAGATGTCTCCACATCGAACTCGTAGAACCCTAGCAAGCCAAGGGCAATTCTGCTATTCTTGGCCAAAATGGCTGGCCTTTTCAGCCCTCCGCGAGCGAAGGCAAGCGGATTAGGCGGAATAATTCCGTAAAATATTACGCAGTAATTCCATCAAGATCGACAGCTGAGCCGATGTAGTGTCGGCCGTTTGATCCGCGAACGATGTAAACCCAAGCCATACAAAAACTGCCAGGGGGGAGAATCGAACTCCCGACCAAGGGCTTATGAGTCCCCTGCTCTACCGCTGAGCTACCCTGGCATCAAACGTTTTACCCACGCCCGGAATTCCCTCAAAAGTCGACCAACTCCCAATGCGTTCGGGCTGCTCTACCGCTGAGCTATCCTGGCGTGACGGCCAAAAGATTCAATGCCGCGTCCCAACATGTCAACGGCTGGACCTTACTGCTTTGCCTTCGGAATGTACGGCGCCAGATCTTTCTCGCGGCCACGGAGCGCAGCCATGAAACAGACCCCGTTACGTTCCGTAACTGCGCCAGCCCAGCCTTCTTGACGAACATAACGCCACCCGGGAAACCTCAACACGGCGCCCGTCTTGGTGTTTCTCTCCGCTGGAAAAAGAAAGAACTGCATGCGCCTCTCGGCTACCCAGATTTGGGCGACGCGTTGCGATTCGTCGTCCTCGAAAACGCGGCAACCAAGCGTGCGAAAATCTGCGAATTCCGCCGGCACGTCGTAGTGTTCCAGTCCATGTTTCAGAAAAAACAAATCGCTCAATGTTCCCGCATCAGTACTGACCGGATCGAGGAGGACCGATCGCGTGGAACCAGCGATCGTCAATAACTTGCGCGCGGTCGTCGATCCCGGAAAATCATTCAGTCGACCAAAAAACTGGAAGACAAGAACTCCAGCGATCACGATAAGAGCGATCCCGATCGCGAGAACAGCCGGATTGCGGGCCATTTTCTTCCAAGTTCGTCTCGAATTAGAGATCAGGTCCTTGCTCAAAAACCATTCGGCAGTCTCCGGCGGAATCGGAATGATATGGACCAACGCTGCCATCGCGCGATCGAAACTCTCTTGATTTGTAAATTCGTTCGAGCCGCGTGCCCGGGACACCGCTGAGCGCATGGAACGATCGCGGATTTGCTCCTCGCTGATCGGCGCACAATTCAGAAGAGCCAGTTGCCCACGCGATAATCGCAGCGTTTTCATAGACCCGGCTTTTGCGGAAGCATGGCATTCAGCCAAGCTTGAAATTGTCGCCGTCCCAGCGCCAGTAGGCGCGAAAGCTCATTAAGCTTGAGCTCCGTCAAATCAAGAATTTCGCGGTAATCGAATTCATTGAGATAAAAAAGTGCGAGCGCGGTCCGCTGAGGGTCGGGCGCAGCGGAAATCCAGATTGCCAACTGCGTAGGCTCAAGGTGCTCAATTTGTGACGCAGCCTCCGGGGTCAACTCGTGCGCGTCGAGCTGAAGCGGCTCGGCTTGCAAATCGGTCCCACTTGCTTCCAGACAACGCCAGCGCGCGTCCCGGAAAAGCCAGAACGGTTCGTCTGGCAGTTCCCCGTGCGCTGCGCGTAGAGCCGCCTCGCGCAAAGTCGTGTGAAAAACTTCCTGCGCTTTACTCGAGTCGCCCAGCATCAAAAAACAAAAGCGATAGAGTTGCGGTAGATTTTGTTTGGGAGCGGACACGCGGATTTTTCAAAACTTGAATGTTACGTGGCTGGATTGCATCGACAAGCGTTTGTAGCCGCCGAGAGCGGCCGCCACAGCGCGCTCCTGGTGTTGAAAGTCAGCGGCGCGCCTCGCATGGCAAACGGCTAGAGCGTCCCGAGACGTCGCGCTACTTCCTCTGCGTTTTCTCGGCTGTTGAAAGCGGAAATACGAAAATATCCTTCTCCTTGTGCGCCAAAACCGCTGCCCGGAGTGATCACTACGTTTAAGTCGCGTAGCATGCGATCAAAAATTTGCCAACTCGTCAGGCCATCGGGCGCTTTCACCCAGATATAAGGCGCGTTGATTCCGCCAAAAACTCTCATGCCCATCTTTACGCAAGCCTCGCGCAGAATTTTTGCGTTGCCCATGTAATGGGCAACGAGCGCTCGAACCTGCTCCCGGCCTTCAGATGTATAAAGAGCTTCCGCGCCACGTTGCACGGGATAACTGACGCTATTCGCCTTTGTGCTCCAGCGCCGATGCCAAAGCGGATGCAGTGACAGTTTTTTTCCCGACTCCGTTCTGGCAAGCAACTTTTTCGGCATGACGGTGAATCCGCAACGCACCCCGGTGAAACCGCCGCTCTTGGAAAAACTGCGGAATTCCACCGCGCACTCGCGCGCGCCGGGAATTTCGAAAATTGAATGCGGAATATCTCGCTGCGAAATATACGCTTCATAAGCAGCATCAAAGAGCAGAAGTGCTTCGTGCTGACGCGCGTAATCGACCCAACGTGAAAGTTGTTCGCGAGATGCGATCGCCCCGGTTGGGTTGTTAGGGAAACAAAGGTAAACAAGATCGACATGTTCCTTTGGCGGCTCGGGAACGAATCCGTTGTCGGCGGTGCCCGGCAAGTAAACGATCCCTTCGTAGCTGCCGTCCGATTTCGCCGCGCCGCTGTGGCCCGCCATTACGTTCGTGTCGACATAGACCGGGTAAACCGGATCGGGAACCGCGACTTTGTTTTGGTCGCCGAGAATATCGAGAATAAAGCCGCAATCGCATTTCGATCCGTCCGAGACAAAAATCTCGTCATCGGCGATATCGATATTGCGATCGCGATAATCGCGCTGCGCGATTGTCGATCTTAGAAATTCGTAACCTTGCTCGGGACCGTAGCCGCGAAAGGTTTCGCGTCTTCCAAGTTCATCCATCGCCTGCTTCATTGCGTCGATAGCGGCACGCGGCAGCGGCTCGGTCACATCGCCGATTCCGCAGCGGATCAACCGCTTCGCGGCTTCTGGATTAGCATCGCAAAATTCGTGTACCCGCCGCGCGATCTCCGGAAAGAGGTAACCGGCCTGAAGCTTGAGATAATTTTCGTTTAGATAAGCCATCTCTTCTGCAGCGGTGGTCCGTGGCCGCCGGAGCACGTACAAGTTTAGCGGCGGTCATAGACCGCCGCTACAGTTAGAACTCGCCAAGCGCCAATCAGTAATTTTTTGCCACCGCGTCCCAGTTCACCACGTTCCACCAAGCCTTAATGTAATCGGGCCTGCGGTTTTGGTACTTGAGATAATAGGCGTGCTCCCAAACGTCGACGCCGAGTATCGGCTTGTTCCCGTCCATTAGTGGACTGTCCTGGTTCGGCGTAGAGATGACCTCGAGCTTGCCGTTTTTAATTTTGATCAGCCACGCCCAGCCGCTGCCGAAACGGCCCGCCCCGGCAGCCGCAAATTTCTCTTTGAAAGCGTCAAAGCTGCCAAAGGTGGATTTGATGTCGTCGGCGAGTTTGCCTTTGGGCTCGCCGCCTGCATTCGGCCCCATGATCTTCCAGAAGAAGGAATGGTTGGCGTGACCGCCGCCGTTGTTGCGCACGACCGTGCGAATGTCTTCAGGCACGGCCTTGAGATCGCTGATCAAGTCCTCGACCGATTTCTTTTCAAGATCGGCCTTTCCTTTGATCGCGTTGTTGACGTTGTTGATATAAGTCTGGTGATGCTTGGTGTAATGGATTTCCATCGTGCGCGCATCGATGTGCGGCTCCAAGGCATCGTACGGATAGGGTAATTTCGGTAATTCGTAAGCCATAATATGTACAGTTAGATCGAATTGGGTCCGGCGACAGGATTTATTTTTCGGGCGATCTGAACTCGCCATCCTGGCTGACCCGGCGGTCAGCGCTTCGAGCTTGACCGGGCAGGGAATTTTCGGCAGACTCAAACTCCGAGTCGGGCTGGAAGCCTAACTTCCATCGCAGCGATAAAAACTCGGGCGATGTCCGAGACCGCTGCGATAATTCACATAAGTCGCGAGCGCGAGCAGCGGAAAATTCTGACGATACAGGTCGTATTTTAAATAAAAGACGCGCGGAAACCCAGTGCCAGTGATCTGCTGTTCATCCCATGAGCCGTCGGGTTTTTGCGAACTGAGCAAGAACCGCAATCCGCGCTGAACGCTCCCCCGCTCGAGATCGCCGCATGCACAAATACCCATGACTGCCCATGCTGTCTGCGATGCCGTGCTCTCGCCGATTCCTTTGGCTCCTGGATTGTCGTAGGTCGCACAGGTTTCACCCCAGCCGCCATCGTTATTCTGGCAGCTCTCGAGCCAATCGCGGCCGCGCAATATCCAGTCCTGCGTCATGTCGTGACCAATCGCGCGCAAGCCGCGCAGCACTTGCCAGGTACCATAGATATAATTCACGCCCCAGCGGCCATACCAGGAACCGTCGTCGTCTTGGGTATCAATCAAATATTGGATGGCATCGCGCACGCACCGCGTCTTGGCATCGAAACCAACGTAACCAAGCAGCTCCAGCGTGCGTGCAGTCAGATCGCTGCATGTTGGATCGAGAATCGCATTGTGGTCGGCAAATGGCATGTCTTCGAGCCACGGCGTCGTCACTTCTTTGTCAAACGCGGCCCAGCCGCCGTCGTCACATTGGAAGCTGAGCTGCCAACCAAGCGCACGGCGAAAGATTTCGTTGAGCGCTTGTCGATCTTTCGGTTGGACCAGTCGCAGCGCCATTAGCACCATCGCCGTGTCGTCAGTGTCGGGATAATAAATATTGTTGTACTCGAATGCCCACCCGCTCGCTTCTGGATGCGGATTATTTACCGCCCAATCACCGCGTCTCCGCACCTCCTTGTTAACAAGCCAATCTGCGGCTTTTTGCAGCGCGGGATGTTCCGCGGACACGCCCGATTCCGCCAGCGAAATGATGTTGATAGCGGTGTCCCAGATGGGCGAAAGACACGGTTGTATGCGAAAATTCTCGGGATCATCGATAAACAGCGCCGCGAAGTCTCTTTCTGCCTTGGCGTAAACCGGGTTTCTTTTCGAATAACCGAGGGCGCGCAAGGCGATCAAACAGTTGAGCATCGCCGGAAAGACCGCCGCCAGGCCATCACTGCCTTCGCCAATGCGTTCGAGCATCCATCGCTCCGCTTCTTCAAGCGCGCGCCGACGCATTGGGCGAAATCCAAGTGGACGCAGAAATTTTAGAACATCATCCACTCGCAAAAAGAAATTACGCCAGGTCCAGAAGCGTTCGCTGCGGGACAGCCGCAAATCGCTTTGCTCGGTTCCGAGCGGATAGAGTTCGTGCAATTGCTTTTCGCCGGGCAAAACGCGAGTCGGTTTGAAATGATTGATAATGGCGAGCGGGATGAGCATGGCCCGGCTCCAGGACGACATTTTGTAGATGTGAAACGGCGCCCAGCCTGGCAGGAGCACCATTTCCACGGGGATGGTCGGCAAGTACTTCCATGGAAACTGGCCGAGCAGCGCCAGGTAAAGCTTGCTGAAGGTGTTCATCTGCGGGATGCCGCCGAGGCGCATGATGTTGGCGCGCGCTTCCTGCATAAACGGCGCGTCGGCCGAACAGCCAGCGAGCTTCAATGCAAAATACGCTTTTGCCGACGCATTAATCTCGCTCGGGCCGCCGTGATAGATATTCCACCCGCCATCCGCCAATTGGCGCTTTAAAATGTGACGAACGCAACGCCGCTGCAGGCGAGCATCGACCTCCCCGCACCAGTGCATGAACAACACGTAATCGGAGCAGAGTGTGCTATCGACGATTAGCTCGCCGCACCAATGCCCGTCGGGCTTCTGTTGGCGCAACAGATTCTCCTGCGCGGAGCTCATGGCTCGCGAAATCTCGGCGTCGCTGGCGGAGTACGAATGCGCGAGATCGGGCCGTGCGCTTGGCAAAGAAATTACGTCAGAGGACCGCTTCACTGTGTCGATCTTGGACCTTCCGACCCATTAACTGCTCGATCTTTATGATGCCTGTGCTGAAGCTTCGGCGCTTTTTCCCGTGAGGTGTCCGTTTCCGGAACTTACCCCGTTAAAAGCAAGAACTTCGCTGCCGCGGCCGGTGGGTTTCGGTTTCGGACCGAAATTGAATTTGATCGTCTTCCACGTATCGCCGCGCTGCGCCTGCAGACCCAAACTTGCAGTCGGCTCGTAACCGCAGTGGACCATGCAATTTTCGCAGCGGCTGTCGCGTGCGACTCCGTCCACGACGCCGTATCGGTCCCATTCAGTTTTTTCCAGCAATTCCGCGTAGCTCGCGTAATGCCCGTCAGTCATGAGGTAGCAAGGCCCCTTCCACCCTTTAATGTTTCGGGTCGGGATGGCCCAGGCGGAACACGTTAAATCGCGTTTTCCAGCGAGAAATTCAAAATAAACCGGCGTCCCGAAAAGGGTATAGCGCTGCATCCATTCCTCAATCCTCTGGAACTTTTCGATCGTCATCTTCCGGGTAAGAAAGAAGTTTTCCGGCTGCAAATTCAACCGCTTGATCATGTCCTTCTTCGCCGCGTCGTATTCGTAACCGGGCGAAATCGTGTGGCCGTCCACGCCGAGATCGGAAAGATAATCGAACATCTGCTCGACCTCTTGCATGTCGGTTTCCTTGTAGATGGTCGTGTTGGTCGCGACCTGATAGCCGAGAATCTTCGCCATCTTGATCGCGAGAATGCATTCTTTGAACACCCCTTCGCGCTCGACGATCAGATCGTGAATTCGCTCGAGACCGTCGAGGTGGACATTCCAATACATCCAGGTGCTGGGCCCGATGGTTGGCTTTGCCGGATCTTTCGGGCCTTTGCGAATTTCGATCGAGTCTTTTTCGCTGATCAAGCCGGCCGTAAGCAGTTCTGAGATTTTCTCCTCCACGAATTCTGGTTGAATTGACAAGCGCGACGCCAGCCATTCGCGCATTTTCTTGCGCATGAACATGGCGTTGGTGCAGATGTAAACGATCCGGTTTTGCTCGAGCAATCCTTTCGCCAGCGCTTCGATGTGCGGGTAGATGAGCGGCTCGCCCCCGCAAATGGAGACCATCGGGGCGTTGCATTCTTCAGCGGCCCCAAGGCAATCCTCCAAGGTCATCATGTCCTTGAGCGATGTGGAATACTCTCGGATTCGTCCGCAACCGGTGCATGTCAGGTTACAAGTGTGCAACGGCTCGAGTTGAAGCACCGTGGCGAACTTCTTCGTACCACGCAATTTATGGCCGATCATGTACGCCGCGATTTTCGCTGTGAGAGGGAGAGGGAATCTCATAGGAGCGAGGATAGTAACAAGGGTTGCCAGTGTGTCAATGACCCCGAGTTAAGCTCTCAATTTGCTACATTGAATCGGCTCTGGCCTCCTGTTTGGATTTAGTCTGCTGCTGCAAATTAGAACATCGCCGGCTAAAGGCAAAACAGAAACGTCGACCCCGGCGGGATAACTCCGCCAGCCCGGAGCCCACCGGATTAGCCCGCAGCGTGCCAGCCGCGGCGAATCAGACTGACGGCAATCGCGGCAAGAAGGAGTGCGATTATCTTCGACACGCCACGCAGCCCCTGTTTGCCCATCCAACGCGTAAACCAATCCGCGTTGCAAAACGCGATCGCGACCAGGCCCATATTCACCAGAAGGGAGATTAGCGTAAAGACGAGGCCGACCGTATCGACTAAAATGAGGAGTGCGGTCAGCAGTGCCGGTCCGGCAATGAGCGGCATCCCGAGAGGAACGATGCCGAATTCATCGCTGCCGCCGCGATCATGAGGTCCGATGCCGAGCAATTCGCGTCCAGCCAGACCGAGCAGAATCAGGCCGCCGGCAACTTGAAAATCCGCTACCGTGATTCCAAGTGCCGCGAAAATAATCTTCCCAAGGAAAATAAAGCCGATTGCCACGCAGAGGGCAGTGAAGATTCCGAGATACGCCTGTCGTTTCCGATGTTCGTATGAGGCGCTTGTGCCGAGGCCCGTAAAAATCGCGACCAGCCCAATCGGATCGATGGCGACAAAAACCGGAATAAAGGCGAGGAAGAATTTTTCAATCATACGGCGGGCATTTCCGCTTTACCCGAGAAACGTTCTACACAATGTTCGCTGCCTTCATCAATCAAACCTTTCCACATGAAAAACTTGTGCTTGTCGATCTTGCTCCTCTTTGTAGTTGTTGATCTTTCTGCCGTCGAAACGAAATCGGTCGATGACTTTCGCGCCGCGGCCGCTAAAGCAAATGCTGTCTTAACAATCCCTGAATGGGAACAAACGCCGGAAGCGATCGAGGCTTCCATCAAGGATGCGATCGCCAAAGCGAATACCGCGTTGGATCAGATTGGCGCACAGGATCTCGCCAAAGTTACGTTCAAGAGCACGGTAGTTGCGCTGGATGATCTCACGTATCAGGCAAACAACGCAGCAAATAGAGCAACCATTATCAAGGAGACAAACACTAATGCCGCTATGCGCACCGCTGCGGAAAATGCAGTCAAGACGTTTCAAGACTGGGCGGTCGGAATCGATTATCGCGAGGACGTTTACAAGGCGATCAAGGCCTTCGCCGATACGCATCCCAAACTCTCCGGCGAAGACGAAAAATTGTTGAACGAAACGCTGCGCGATTATCGGCGCGCCGGGTTGGAGTTGCCGCCTGACCAGCGCAAGGAGGTCGAGCAACTCCGCAAAGAGCTGTCGAAGCTGGGAACGGATTTCGACACCAACATTGTTAGTGCGAGCGCGCCGGTCATTTTCACAAAAGCCGACCTGGACGGTCTGCCGGAGAGTTTCTTTGTCTCACCCGGCGTCAAAACTGGAGACGACGCTTATACCGTGATGGCAAATGTCACCTGGCAATACAACACCGTGGAGGAAAACGCCAAAAGCGAGGCCACTCGCAAACAACTTTATCTCGTTCGCGAAACGCTCGCGAAAGACAAAAACGTGTCGGTTCTCAATGAAATCCTCGCCTTACGCAACAAGATCGCGCGGCGGCTCGGTTACAAATCATGGGACGACTTCCAAACCGAAATCAAAATGGCGAAGAACGGCGCCAATGCGGAAAAATATATCAACGACCTGATTGCCGGGATTCAGCCGAAGTTCGCGAGTGAGGTAGCGGAATTGCAAAAAATGAAAGCAGCCGACACGCATGATCCGGCTGCAAAGATCGACATCTGGGACTGGCGCTATTACGGCAACCAGTTAAAGAAGCAAAAATACGCCGTCGATACAGAAGCGCTGCGCGCTTATTTCCCCTTCCAAAAGGTGCTCGAGGGCATGTTCAACATCTACCAGAGCATTTTCGGCCTGAAATTTAAACAGATCACGGCGCCTTACAAATGGATCGACAACCTCCAGCTTTATCTCGTGACCGATTCCACCAGCGGCGAGCCGCTCGGGATGTTTTATCTCGATATGTTTCCGCGGGAAGGAAAATTCAATCACTTCGCTGAGTTTGAAATCATCGGCGGCAAACTGTTGCCCGACGGGAAATATCAGCGACCGACGGTAGCCCTGCTCTGCAATTTCCCACCGACAAGCGCGGACAAGCCCTCCTTGATGACGCACACCGACGTCGAAACGCTTTTCCATGAGTTCGGTCACGCATTGCATTCGATCACGACCCGCGCCAAGTACGGCCGCTTCGCCGGCACGCATGTTCCCGGTGATTTTGTCGAAGCGCCGTCGCAAATGCTCCAGAACTGGGTCTGGGACAAAAAGGTGCTCGACACGTTCGCAGCTGATTATCGCGATCCGTCGAAGAAAATCCCGGCTGATATCGTTCAGAAGATGAACGACGCCAAAAAAGCCACGGCAGGCGTCCTTTACCGGCGGCAGTTTGCTTTCGCGTCGCTCGATCTCGCATTGCACGAACGGCACGCGGAAGACGATCCCTATGATTGCGTGCCGATCTCGAATCCGATCCTGGAAAAAGTTTTTCTGCCGATCGATCCAAGCACGACATTCGTCTCCTACTTCGGCCATTTGAATGGCTACGATGCCGGTTATTACGGTTATGCCTGGGCCGATGCGATCGCCGCCGACATGGCGACTGTGTTCGAAAAAGCGAAGGATGGTTATCTCGACAAACAAGCCGGTTTAAAATTGCGTCGCGAAATCTACGAACCGGGCGATTCGCGTGATGTCACCGTCTCAATTGAGAAGTTCCTTGGCCGCAAACAATCGATCCAGCCGTTCCTGAAAAAGATCGGGATCAATGACAAGGACACGTCGGTGCCGTCATCGTCGGCAACCAGGTGAGCCCGCGCGACATTTTCCATGTCCGAATCTGCGGAGCAATCGAGGAAAATTCAACGGCTTGATCCGCTGTTAGTCGCGGCCCTGTCGCTCGCGTTTCTTTTTTGTCTGCAGGGCATCACGTGGGGACGGGTGGAAGACTGGAATCGCAGTTCAATCGCAATGCGTAGTTTGCACGCGTTGCGACCAAGTGACTACATGAAGCCGCCGTTTCACACCTACTTAAACTACGTTTTGGTGGTCTGGCCCATAACTGGAGCCCTGAAAATCGCCAATCCGGCAAAGTTAATCGGATCGCGGTTAGTGACGGTTGCGCTTTTTCTCGGCACAATTGCACTCACTTATAGTTTTAGCCGCCGCTCGTACGGAAGATTTTCTGCCGTTATCATCGCGTTCACTTTCGCCACGGGCGCCGGATTTGTTGCCTACGCGCATTTCCTCACCGTCGATATACCGCTCTTATTTTGGATGCTGGCGGCGTTTTGGGCCGCGGATCGGCTCATATCAGATCCTAGCAGGCGGAATTACATCATCGCTGGCTTTTTGACCGGCATTACAATCGCGACCAAATACAACGGCTTGGCAGTCGGAATCGCGCTTCTTGTCGCGCATTTCTTCGCGACCAAAGACGCCGGTTTTCGAAGGATAATTTTTAGTCGTCAACTCGGGATTGGATTGAGCATGGTTCTGCTCGGATTTCTCTTCGGATGCCCGACTGCGCTTTATGAGCCGAGAAGATTCCGGAACGATTTCATCTACAGCTACATCGTCACGCCTCGTTACCAAGGTGAACCGGACCGTGCCAATTATCTTGGTGCTCTTGCCCGAATTCCCGAGATTGTCCGAATTCCTGGCGCGATTTTGATCGCCGGGCTCGCGATTGTAAGTTGCATTCTAATCCTGAGACGACGCGACCTCCGCAATGCCGCAACACGCGGATTCATCCTGAGCAGCGCCGTATTTCTCGTCTATTTTTTGAAAATCGGGACATTCCCGCGAACGGAAACGCGGTACGTTTTACCGGCAATTCCGTTTCTGATTTTGATGATTGGCCCGGCACTGCAGACGGTCGAAAAACGAAAATGGATTCTCGCACTCCTCGTACCGGTCCTAGCCTACAACTGCCTTTGCAGTTACCTCGTCGGGAAGCGTTTCAACGATGATCCACGGCTGAAAGCGCAGCTTTGGATGGTGAAAAATATCCCGCGCGGCAGCCTGATAGAATCAAGCCGCACCTGTCCGGATTGGTCAAAACTGCCGAACTTCGAGATCACCGACCTGCGCCTGCCTCATATGCCGGGTCGCGTCGAGTTGTTTCGCAAAATTTTTCCCGACTGGGTGCAACCCCTCGTTGCCGAGAAAGAAGGAAACCCCGACCAAGGGCTGTTCACCGCTGCCGCCTTGGAGAAGCGCAACCCGAATTACATAACCATTTATTCGCTGGATTATCTCGTGCCCGGCAAAACCGTGCGCAGATATTACGGTGACCTTCTTACCGGGAAATTCCCCTACGCTATCGTCTTCGATGGCGAAACACCACGTGCGCCGACATGGATTTATCCGAGCACGATCGATTTCCTGGATGGACGCATCACTATCTTGCAGCGGAAAAATTGAGGACCTTGGTTGCCGTTTGGGTCGCCCTCGCCGCCGAGCAAGCCGGCATGAAATTGCGTCGTGAAATTTGCGAATCGGGCGATTCACATGACGTCACCGTCTCCAAGATTTGCGACGCTCGCCCGCCGTCACAAAGTTATGGCGTGGCCGGCAGAGCGCCGCTACAGAAAGAGATGAAAATTGCGCGTTGGTTCCTCGCGATCCTTTGCGCCAGCGCGACATCGCTCCTTGCAGCCGACGAATTGGCGTTGCGTTTGCAGCCGGCCCTGGAGGCGATCACGCCGGACGGAATGCTCGCGCACATTAAAGTTCTCGCATCTGACGAATTCGAAGGACGTTCGCCGGGAACCAAAGGTGAGGAACTATCGGTCAAGTACATCGCTGACCAGTTCAAACAAATTGGCCTCAAGCCGGGAAATCCGGACGGGACATACACGCAGGAAGTTCCTCTGGTCGGAATTAAGAGCGACCCGAAAATGTCGTTTACAATTGGCGATAAAACAACGGAGCTGAAATTTCCCGATGATTTCGTCGCCTCATCGGCGCGTCTCCAACCAGAGATCAAGATCGACAAGTCCGACGTGGTCTTTGTCGGCTACGGCATCGTCGCGCCGGAGTACGGGTGGAACGACTACAAAGATGTCGATGTACACGGCAAGACGTTGTTGATGTTGATCGGCGACCCGCCGATTCCCGATCCAAAAGATTCCTCAAAGCTCGATGACAAAATGTTTAAGGGAAAAGCGATGACCTATTACGGGCGCTGGACTTACAAATACGAAATCGCCGCGCAAAAAGGGGCCGCCGCGGCCGTGATCATTCACGAAACCGGACCGGCCGGCTATCCGTACTCGGTGGTGAAAACGAGTTGGGCGAAGGAGAATTACGAAATTGATTCACCAAACAAAAATATGGACGCGGTCGAGGTACGCTCGTGGATCACACTCGACGTCGCCAAGAAATTGCTGGCCGATTGCGGTCAGGATTTCGATGCGCTCAGGAAGTCAGCGATCACAAGAGAATTCCGGCCGGTGACGCTGAACGCCCAAGCCAACATCGACATCAAACAACAGCTTCGCTCATTCAAATCGCATAACGTCATCGGCAAACTGGAAGGAAGCGATCCAAAGCTGCGGGATGAATACGTCATTTACACGGCGCACTGGGACCATCTCGGGCGTCATCCCGAATTGCAGGGTGACCAGATTTTTAATGGCGCGATCGATAACGCGTCTGGTGTCGCATCCGTTATCCAGCTCGGGGCCGCATTTACAAAACTAAATCCGCCGCCGAAGCGCTCGATTTTGTTTATGGCGACGACAGCCGAAGAGGCCGGATTGCTCGGCGCTAAATTTTATGCCGAACATCCGCTTTATCCGCTGGAGAAAACTCTGGCCGACATCAACATCGACACTGTGAATCCCTGGGGCAAAACGCGCGACATCGAAGACCTGAGCGATAACAATTCAACGTTGGATGATTTGTTAGCGGCAGCCGCCAAGCGAAACGGGCGAGTGATGACACCGAACAGCCAGCCGGAAAAAGGCGGTTTCTATCGCGCCGATCACTTTGAATTTTCGAAGCGGGGCGTGCCCGCGCTTTACACTGGCGGCGGCAAAGATTTCATCGGCAAGCCAGCCGATTTCGGTCAGCAAAAGAAAGATGATTACACCGCGCATCATTATCATCAGGTATCGGACGAAGTGAATCCCGAATGGGATTTGTCCGGAGCGGTGCAAGATGTCGATCTTATATTCGAAGTCGGCTACCAGGTCGTCAACGGCGACAAATTTCCCGAATGGAAAACGGGCGCGGAATTCAAGCCGAAGCGCGATGCGATGCTGAAGAAGTGATTGGATTAGATGTAATGAGCGCGCAATTACAGCAAGGCCCACTAAACGCAGTCGCGTGGATTTTGGTTCTTGCGGGCGCTGTTGCCTTCGTCTCGGCGACTGTTGGTCTTGTTCTGGTTGCGACCGCAGTCTCTCGCCATGCCTCTACGGCCGTTTCGGAAGAGTTGCACGGGAGCTACTATGTGGTGAGGCATACGACGGTTTGGCCCTTTATTGTTTTGATGCTGCTATCAGCTCTCGTCACGGTCGGCGGCTACGTGCATACTGACCGATTTGCAAACCACCTAGTTCGCCGTCACGTGGAAGTGTCACAATAACATCTAACCCATCGCTCCAGCTAACCGCTGGCCGGCGCGACGACCGGCTTGAACTTATGGACCACTTTTCGATATTGCGACAGCTCGGTTCCGCCAGCGGTAGCTGAGCTCCTTCTCGTTAGATGGGAACCCTCCTTCGCAGCGGATGTTTGGCGCTAACCCTATTTGCTGTCGCTTCGATCGCGGCCCGCGAGATAGCCGACAGCGAAGCTGCAGCCAAGGGCTCCACTGTACCCTGCATTCGATGTCGGTTTAGCAAGAATGCTCGGTGACGCCGCAAAGAACTGGGTTGCAACGCGTCGAATTAGATGGTTGAATCGACACTCGCAGATTTGAAAAACTGAATGGGCTCTCTCAAAAAAAGACGCAAAGCGAAAATTGCCAAGCACAAGCGCCGCAAGCGCATGAGGCAAAGCCGCCACAAAAAGCGTCTCCGTTATAAGACGTAGCGCACGGTCAGCTGGCCTGCCAAGCCGTAGTCTTTGGAGCGCGCTCAGGAAAGTCAAAACATCCCGCCCGCCTTCACTTTGTTACGGCGTGGCAGCCTTCGCTTTTCCGTTACGCTCCAAAGCGAAGGCTGGTTTGCTCAACGCGCCTCCGAAAGCTACAATTTGGAAGCATGAGGGAGCACAAAAAGTGCGGCGTTTCTGAGCCTTGGGGATTTATTTTGACGCTAATTTTTTTGGCTTCGGCAAGCGCCGTAATCGCCCGGACCCCGCGCACTGTATCGCCTCCCACCAGGCCGTCATCTGCTGCAATCAAAATCGATCGCCAGGATGACTTCGTCAATTTCAAGCCAGCCCCTGATCTTGCCTTGCATCCGGAGGGCGAACGCAAGGCCGGGGCGGTCGCCCATTTTGTCGAAGGAATGGCGTTCGAGGAGAACGGCGAGATGGATCGCGCGCTGGAATCGTATCGCAAGGTGCTCAATGTCGATCCCGGGCAATCGGACCTCGCTTCGCGCGTGGCTGTTTTGCTGATACGGCAGGAAGATTTTCCACAGGCGATTGATGTTCTAAAAGACGCCCTCAAAGCAAACCCGAACGATGCCGAGCCTTACCGGCAGCTGGCTTTCATCTATGCAAAATATCTGAAGAAGATGGATCAGGCGGTTGATTACGCGAATCGCGCCATCGCGCTGAACCCGCGAGACATAGAAACTTATCAGCGTCTGGTCGAAATCGAACTTGCCGCGGGCGAGGAGAAGAAGGCGCTCGAAGTTTTAGATCGCGCTGCAAAAGTTCGCAGCGACGACGCGAATTTCTGGGTGCGCCTCGGGAAACTTTACGCGGTTATTCTTTACAAAGCTGACTCGCCACCGAAACCGGACGAACTAAAACGGATCAACGAAGTTTTCAAAAAGGCAGCGGAGCACGCCAACGACGATCCGGCGGTGCTCAAAGATGTAGCGGATTACTACGCATCGTCGCAGCAACTAAAGGAGGCGATTGCGCTTTATCTCCGCGTGCTTGAACTGCAACCAGACGACGCCAACGCGCGAGAAAAACTCGCGACCGGTTTCATTTTGACGAATCAGCGTGGCAAGGCGGTTGAGATGCTCGAGCAAATTATCAAACAGCATCCTGAAAAATATCAGCCGTATGATTTGCTCGCACAGGTATTGGATGAAGAAGGGCGATCGCTGCAGCGGGCTAACCGGCTTGACGAAGCCAAAGCGACGTTTGCCAAAGTAGCCGCAAATTATGAGCAAAGCCTGCTGATTAATCCCAATCATGCCGGCACATATTTGCGGTTGGCGGAGCTGCTCCTGGGGCCTCTCAAAGATCCCGAACGCGCCGTGAAATTTCTGACGGAAGCGCGTCGGCGCTTCGCCGGCGCGCCGGAGATCGCTTATTATCTCGCGATTGCTCAGCGTGAAGCGAAACAAATCCAGCAAGCAGTCGCGACATTCGAGGAAGCGCTGCATGAAGCGGAGCTCGATCAAGACAATGAAATTGTAAACGCGAAATTCTACTTTAATTACGGCGCAACAGCCGAGCAGGCGGGTTTGTATGAAAAGGCAGCAGATCTCCTGCACAAATCAATTGCGCTCGATCCCGCCAACGCGGCGGAAGCCTATAATTACCTGGGCTACATGTGGGCCGATCACAACATGCACCTGGATGAAGCCGAGGAGACGATCAGGCGCGCGCTGGAGATCGACCCCAACAACGGCTCGTACCTGGACAGCCTTGGTTGGGTTGAGTTTCGAAAGGGCAAATTTGATCAGGCCCTGGCCGATCTGCTTCGCGCCGCGAAAAACATCGACCGTGAAGACCCGATCGTCTTCGAACACATTGGCGACACCTATTTGAAATTGAATCGCGTGCCAGAGGCGTTGGAATCGTGGCAAAAAGCGTTGAAGCTCGATCCAAAAAATAAAAGCCTCGCCGACAAGATCGAGAGGACCAAGACCACGCTCAGTCAAGGTTTGCCCCCAAAGAGGAATCCAACTCAGTGAAGGATTATCCAACCCCCTGGCAGCGCAAAACGATGTGGGCGGCCCTCACCGCTCTGTTTGTTGTTTTTCTCATCGTGATCGTCGGTGCGGCGATCTGGACCGGCGCCAGTATTCTCAGCTTTCTTCAGCCGATTTTGATCCCGGTCGCCATCGCAGGAATTCTTACTTATCTACTCGATCCACTCGTGACGAAAATGTCACAAGGAGGCCTGAGTCGCACTAAAGCCGTGGCGCTTCTTTTCGCCATCGCCTTTTTTGCGCTGGGAGGGCTGCTGGCGTGGCTTGTTCCGATGATCTCGATCCAAGGCGCGAACTTCGCGAGACAAGTCCCTGCCTACACGGAACGCGCGCGCGATCGGATTGTCGATCTTATCTATCGATTTGACCAGACATTCGGATTACTTGGCGGGCAACACGGAAAGTCTCCGTCGAGTAGCTTTGCGAACTGGCTCATCGGCCCTGCTTCTCCTACTCCTCAGGCACAACCAACCGCGACGGCCCCGAAAGCTTTGGGGAGCTCGCCACAGCCGACTGCGTCGCCGCAAGCGATTTCGCGCGCGACTGAAACAATCGCGCCAAACCCATCGAAGCCCACCACCGCCGAACGCCAGCGCATCCAAGCGTACGTAGAAAAACAAATGCCTAATCTCCAGCGGGCCCTGCCGACGTTGATGGAGAAGTTCTGGGATATTTTACAGAAAAGCATTGGTGGATTTCTTGGGGTCGCGGGTTTTTTGCTGAGTCTCATTCTCGTGCCGATCTATTTATTTTTTCTTTTGAAAGAAAAACCGCGCATCGAAAAAAGATGGAAAGATTACCTGCCGCTGCGTGCATCGCCGCTCAAGGACGAAGTCGCGGAGGTCCTGTCGGAGATTAATAAATACGTCACGGCATATTTTCGGGGACAACTGCTGGTTTGCGTGGTGGATGGTGTACTCATCGGTACTGTGCTCACCCTTTTCGGTCTCAATTTTGCGCCACTAATTGGTGTACTCGTTGTGATCCTTACCATGGTCCCGTACATCGGGATCATCATCTGCTGGGTGCCGGCTGTCCTTATTGCTGCTTTTCAATGGGGCGATTGGCTTCACCCCATTGGTGTAACGTTGATTTTCATCGTGATACAAAATCTGGAAGGCATTTTTTACGCCCCGCGCATCGTCGGAAACTCGGTCGGCCTGCATCCAATGACAGTGATCGTGTCGATCTTTGTCTGGGGCCTGGTAATTGGCGGGGTGCTCGGCCCCCTCGTGGCCGTGCCGCTGACCGCAACTATCAAGGTCTTGTTGGCCCGGTACGTCTGGGGTCCTCGTTTGCGGGAGGAAGTCATGGAATCAATCGAAGAAGTTCCTGTGGTTGAAGAATCTGAGGCAGCGACGCACTCTTAGGTCTCGTGAGTTGGCGACGCTGAGTGTGATTACATTCTTGCCAAGCACGAAGAGAAGACGCGGTCCGCGGCGTTTTATCTTTTTAATTGCCGCATTCACACTGGCTACTCTGCTGGCCATTGTGTTCTTCAATTACGCGCCAAGACTGTACCGAGACTGGCGCCAAAACCGTTTGCTGGATCGAGCTGCTTCGATGCTGCAGGAGCACAAATTCAATGAAGCAGCCCAGACAGCGCGAGAAATGGTAAAGCTCCATCCCGACGCTCTGTCGGCGTATTACATCCTGGCGGAAGCGGCGGAAAAACAAAACCTCGAGGAAACCGTGTCGTGGCGTGCGCAAATCGCGCGATTGCTTCCGCAAGACGCTGAGAGCCAGCTCAATCTTGCCTCAGCCGCCTTGCGCTTTGGGCAGCTCGATCTCGCGCGCAAAGCGCTTGATAATGTGCCCGCCGCTGATCGGGACAGAGCCGCGTTTCACGTTGTCGCCGGTTGGCTGGCCCGTGCACAGGGAAATGTAGCCGAGCAAGAGCAGCAATTCGCCGCTGCTGTCAACAAGGAGACAGGCAACGACCTTTACCAGTTTAATCTGGCGGTGCTGCAAATCCATTCCATTGACGCGCAAAAGAGCGCAAAGGCACGCAACACCCTCGACCGGTTCAGCAAAATGGCCCCTTTCCGGACCGGCGCGTTACGAGCATTGCTTAATGATGCTGTCGAACGCAACGACCTCGCCGCCGCGGACAACTTTGCGCAACAGCTTCAGATGTCGCAGCAGGTCACATTTGGCGATTATCTCCTCTGCTTGAACTTTTATCGAAAACTCGATGAGAAAAAATTCCGTCTTTTGCTCGAACGAGTGAAGCCATTTGCGGTGCGCAATTTGCCCGATCTGGCCTCGCTCATGAACTGGATGAATGAAAACGGACTTGCTGGCGACGTTGTCAAGTGGGTCGATAAGTTGCCGCCAGAGAAACTTACTTCACCGCGTGTTTCCATCGCCGTTGCGGACACATACGCGACCTTAAAAAACTGGTCGCGCCTCAAGCGCTGGATGAGCAGCGGATCATGGGCCGAATCTGACTACCTCCGTCTCGGTTATCAGGCAATTGCGGCGCGGCAGTTACGGCGAACGACCGAGAACGCTGAATTCGAGGCTCTTTGGCGTTCCGCTGAGCAGGCGACAAAAGCGCTGCCGGGACGTGAACTTGATCTCGCCCACCTTGCTTCGAAATGGAATCTGCCGTCTGAATCCGAAGAACTGTGGCTGCGCCTCGCAAAAAACCCACCGATGCGCCGTGAGGCGCTCGACGCGCTCCGGCGGCTTTATCGCACAAAAAATGAAACCGAAAAATTATACGAAATTCTCCAACGACTGCACGAAAGCTCTCCGAAAGAGGCGCCGATCACAGCAGATCTCGCGCGACTCGGCCTCAATCTCGACCAAAATAACAAACAATCGCAGGACCTTGCCAAAGAGGCCTACGATCAAGCACCGAGCGAAGCCAACTGCGCCGTCACTTACGCGTTTGCGCTCGAGCGGCTTGGTCGTAACGCGGAAGGTCTTGAGATCATAAAAAAGTTACCACCGAACCAATTACATGATCCGCACGCAGCCGTTTATGTCGCGCTGTTGCTGGCCAATGCAAACCAAGTCGAGACAGCAAAGGATTACATCGCCCTAACGGATGAAACGAAGATTTACGTCGAAGAAAAAAAACTGCTCGATGAAGCCAGAGCCAGGCTCGCTGCTGCTTCATCCACTCCGTCGCCACCAGTTTCGCCATCGCCTGCCGAGTTGAGTCCGATGCCAACGTCGACATTGAGTCCAGCTCCAACCCCAGCACCTTCGTTAACTCCGGCAAGATCGACATCGTGATGTGCCGAACGATCTCACCTCGAGCGGTGTCGTTAAAATTGAAAGTAAATAAAGTCGGATGTCGTAATGCTTCGGGCGAGCACAATTCCTAACAGCAACAGCGCTGCGACGCCCGCCTCTCCAAGTAATCCCAGGTTCGGCCACGTAATCGCAAAACGTCGCCGGGCGAAATCGGAAGTCGCAACCAGATGAATAATCAAGGGCGCCGCGTAAATGAACACGAGCGTGATTAAATAGGCTCCCACCCACCATTGCTCGGTGGCCGCCGCAAATGGTGATTGCGAAAAGTCGTGGAGAAGTTTGCCGAGATTGCGCTCGCGAAATAATAACCAGCCGACACATGTCACGCCGAAAGTCATCGCCACTTTGGCGATCCAGGGAAACCATTTTGTTACGCCTAACCAACCAAGAAAGCGTTGGACAAGAATGAGAAAGCCCCAATAAAGACCCCACAGCACATAGTTCCACGAAGCTCCGTGCCAAAGGCCGCTAATCGCAAATGTCGCGATTAAATGAAAAGACGCGCGCGCCGGTCCGCCCCGATTTCCGCCTAATGGAATGTAAATGAAATCACGCAACCAACTCGACAGAGAAATGTGCCAGCGTCGCCAGAAATCAGCCGGAGAAGTGGAGATGTAAGGATGATTGAAGTTCCGCATCAATTCGATCCCGAGCAGGCGAGCTGTGCCGCGAGCGATATCGGTGTAGCCCGAAAAGTCGGCGTAAATTTGGACCGCGAATCCAAAGACCCCCGCCCAAATCACCGGAAATGACGGATGAGTCAGTGCGAAAACTTTATTAACAATCGGCGCAGCGTTATCTGCGACCACGAGTTTTTTGAAAAAACCCCACAACATTAACGTCAGTCCCGCGCGCCAGCCGACCGGATCGAAAACGCGGTTGCTGTGATATTGCGGCAGCATATGGCCGGCGCGCTCGATCGGGCCGGCCACAAGTTGAGGAAAAAACGAAACGTAAAGCGCGTAATCGAGGAGATTGCGTTCGGCTTGGACTCTGCCGACATACACGTCCACCACGTAACCGATCGATTGAAAAGTGTAGAACGAGAGTCCGGCTGGGAGCACAAGCTGGAACACGACGCGCAAAGGATCGCTGCCGAAATCCGTCAGAAGCACGTTGACGTTTTCCAGAACAAAACCGGCGTATTTAAATGTGCCTAACAACGCCACGCTAACGACGATGCTGGTCACGAGAAGCAATCGGCGTCGAAGCGGAAAGCGCTCCATGCCGAGCGCGCACCCGAAATCCACCAGGGTCGATCCCCACAGCGGAAGCAAAAACCACGGATGCTCCCATCCGTAGAAAATATAACTCGCCGCGACCAGCAACACATTTTGACCTCGTCGTGAAAGCGCCCAGTACAGCGCCAGCACAGCCGGTAAAAAAATTAGGTAATTGAGGGAATGAAACGTCACGGCGACAAAAAGGGACGCAATTTATCCGCGTAAAGTTCAGTCGATCGCTCCCTCGCTGGCGCTGCCGTGTGATCGCTGACGGGTTGCACAAACATGTCCGGCGTGCGCGCAGCGTTCTCAGTGTCGTCGGCAAAGAAGCAGCCGTGATCTTCGATCCATTTGCGCAAATCGGAGGTGTATTTGCGCAATGATTCGCTTTGTTCAACGGTGCCGTCCGCGCTTGGATGTCGTTTCACTCTGACGAAACAGAGCGGAAGCCGCGCTTCAGCAGCAGTCGCCACCATGTGAGGCAGAAAACTTCGGCGCGGATCCGGGTCGAACTTCGTTTGTCTTGCTTTGGTGACAGCAGCTGCTTCTTCGGCTCCGGCCCCGCTCAGATTCGTTAGGGCAAACGTGTGATTAATCCAACGCCTGAGCTTCGAGACCGCAGGGCCTGCGGTTGCGACCAATCGCAGCGAACTTTGTTCGATCTTCTCGTGTAGGGCATAACGTCGCGCATCAAGGGAATAAATCTTATCCAACCAGCGTTGCATATCGCCCTCTCCCGCGAACCCTTTGCCGAGGACGAGTTGATAAGCTGGCTCGTCTGGGTGCATCGCTGATTCCAGTTTCGATCGATAAATGCCTCCAGTTCGAAAACTTGGGTTCGTCAGCACGCAATCACGGAAAAGGATGCAAACGAGTTCTGGATGAACATCAGATGCAACAATGTAATTCTTGAGTCTGAAGTACCACACGGCGGAGGCCGTACCTCCGTACCAGAGAAGCTCGACCCGCCGCCCGCCGAGTAACTTGCCTAACAATTCAGGGTCGACGCCGTTATCCACCATCGAGTCGCTCAGAATCACGATGTTGGGCTTTTTCGCCCGCAGGCGCGCAATCGGTTTTGCGTCAAAATGGCCTTTCGCTGGCAGCACATGACTGACCACCGCCGGCACGGTCAGCACCAGCGCCATAAAGATCAGCAGTCGCAAACTCTCCTTGCTTTTGAACATGGCGCGCTACGCGAGCAGTCCTATCAGTCTTTGTAAGGATCGACAATGTCGCGTCCGGCCATTGCGACACCGAGCGGACGCAATGTGTGCAAAACCCGAATTGTGCCCGTGTGCGCCGCCAGCACGTTGGGAAGACGGCGATAGGCTTGTGGCGCTTCATCCAGATCGCCGCCGCGCAAAACAACTCCTTTATCCGCAATCCATTTCATCATTTCATCATGCCTGACAAGGCCTTCCCGTCGGATTCTTTTCTTGCCAACTTTTTCGAACCGGCCTTTCGCTGCCGTGCGCGACATGATTCGCCCCGCGCCATGAATAGTCGAAAACAACGCTTCTCGTGAGGTCGGCGAGTCCACGCCTTCGATAATCACGGCCTCGTCACCCATGCTCCCGCCGACAAAACCTCTCTGTCCCGGGAACGCCGGCGTTGCGCCTTTGCGCACCACCCAATACTCCTCGGCATCATGTTTTTCCCGCCAGGCGAAGTTATGATGATTGTGCACTTCTTCGAGAATTCTTGCGCCCAAAATTGCGCCTGCAACATGTCGTGCCACCGCTTCACGGCCCGCGTAAGCGTAACGGCCTGCCAGATGCATTCCAGCGAGATAATCATGACCAATCTCCGAATCGTCATCGAGCACCGTTGGCGGCACATCCATTCCCTCCCTGCCGCCGGCGAGCTTCAAAAAATGCGTCGCCGTTTTGTGTCCCAGTCCCCGCGAACCGAAATGCACGCCGACCCAGATGCGATCCTGCTCATCCGCGAAAAGATCGACATAATGATTTCCGCCGCCCACGGTGCCGAGTTGATCGCGGGCCGTCTCTTTCAAATCGCCAATCGGTCTCAACTGCCATGCTGGATCGTCAAACAATTCGTGCTCGACGCGCGTTTTGCTTTTTCGGCCGATGCCGAATGAAATATCTCGCACAATATCGTTCATGATCTTGTCGATCTTCGGCGCAATCTGTTCGCGCCTTGCATCCGTCAGGATGGCGAGATTTCCGCAGGCGATGTCAAACCCGACACCGCTCAGCGAGATTTTATCCTTGTAGGCAACGACACCGCCGATGGGTTGCGCGTAACCTTTATGTCCATCCGCGCACAGCACGCCACGTTCCCCGCCCGCCGCAACACAAGTCTCAATTTGCCTGATCGTGGCCCCGTCGTGCTCGCCGAAGATTTTTATTCTTGCTTCCATCACTCCGGGCCCTCAATAAAAGCCTCGGACTGGCAGCGCAGATTTCAATCAGCTATTCATCGAGAGATTTTCTGGCGACAACGTGCCACGCTTCCACGTCAGAGCGCCTCTTTGTGGGCGACGCGCAACGCACTGCTTTAATTGAGTCAAAAGTAACGTCAGAAAATGGCACTTCGATTGATCCGGCCAGTTGGCGCCGTGCCAGGACCGATATCTTCTTGTAGAGCAAGCTCAGGTGCGGCTTGAGCTGGTAATTAGACGAATCTTGCGCAGCACTACGAATCATTTCGTTGAGTCGCTCCAGTTTTCTGTTCAGCGCGAATTGCACGAACAGGGTTTTGATAAACTCGCCGCAGTGACGCACCCCAAGCGTTTTCACTTCGATTGGTCCGCAACAGCTAACAGCTTTTACAATTATCTCTTCGGCGGCGTCCGTTCGATCTGAGCCCACGTAAATCGTCATGTGCGGCTCGAAAACAGGCGCGTCATATCGCTGTGCAAGATCGACAATCGCTCTTTCAAAAAAGGTGCGTGCCGGCTCCGCCGGAATAAGCCAATAGGCTATCGCAGTTTTTTTCATGCTTGAAGAACGCACTCCGTTTCCCACGTGCGTTTTCAACAATCCAACATTTAACAAACGTAACCTCCAATGCTAAAATCCCGCCATGCCGACAAACGTCTTGGGAACCGAACTCAAATGTTGTTGCCGCGATCCGGTCACCGGATTTTATCGCGATGGTTTTTGTCGGACCGGACCGGAAGATCTCGGGCTGCATACTGTCTGCGTGAAAGTCACGCGCGAGTTTCTCGATTTTTCCGTGCTCGACGGAAACGATCTGGTCACGCCGCATCCGGAATGGGGCTTTCCGGGACTAAAGCCGGGCGACAAATGGTGCGTCTGCGTTACGCGCTGGAAAGCTGCTCTTGATCACAATCGCGCTGCTCCTGTCGATCTTGAAGCCACGCACGCTTCGGCGCTCGAATTCGTCACGCTCGAAGAACTAAAAGCGCATGCGCTGAAATAGTGTCTCGGTGCGCTGGGCGGTCGCGCCCCTACCAACACTTTGTCTGGAAAACCTGCGGATTCGCGGCCACGGTAACGCCAATTTGAAACTGCCCTTTAGTCTTTTTTTGGCGCTGCGGTATTTGAAACCGAAGCGCACCTTCCTGTCGATCATCACCCTGATCTCCGTGATTGGCGTGATGCTCGGCGTGACGGTCTTGATTCTAGTGATTTCGGTGATGACCGGGTTCGATCGCGAGTTGCGCCAAAAAGTGATCGATTTCGATGCGCATATTCTCGTGAGCACGGAAGACGTTTTGCGGGATTGGCGGTCGCTCAAAGCGAAGATCGACCATGCGCCGGGCGTCGTTGCGACGGCTCCCTATATCCAAGGGCCGGTGATTGTGGAATTTCAAAACCGGCGGCTCGCGCCCATGATTCGCGGGATCGATCCCGTGCAGGAGGAAAAGGTCATTCCGCTGCAAAAGTTCATCAAACTCGGCAGGCTCGATCTAGAAGGCGAATCGACGGTGCTGGGAATCGAGCTTGCGCGAAAACTGCAGGTGCATGTCGGCGATAAGATTACAGTTTATTCGCCCGGTAATCTCGGCCAGATCCTGGACAGCATTAAGAAATTGGAGAACGCGAAGGGTGACGAAGAAAAAAAAGCGGTCGATGAATTGCGCGACGTAATTCTGCCGAAGGAACTGACCGTCACCGGCATTTTCGAAACCGGTCATTACCTGCACGACTCTGAATTTTTGCTCGTGCCGATTTATGTCGGTCAAGAGCTCTACGGCTTGGGGGACGCGTTACACGGCATCACCGTCAAGACCGATAATCCGTACAGTGCCGAACGCGTAAAAGAATCGATTGAACAATTTCTTGAGCCGCCGGAATACGCACAGACCTGGATCGACATGAACCGTCAGTATTTCGAGGCAGTGCGGCTCGAGCGGACAGTCATGTTTTTTCTCTTGTTCTTTATCGTAGTAGTCGCGGCTTTCGGAATCATGAGCACGCTGATCACGGTGACAGTGCAAAAGCGGCGCGAGATAGGAATTATGAAAGCGCTCGGGGCAAACATCGCGCAAATCATCTGGGTTTTTCTCGGCCAGGGGACTGTGGTTGGCCTTTTCGGAACCCTCACTGGGCTGGGGCTCGGCATGACACTGATCCGGTACCGGAATGAATTCAGCCATTGGCTTTCAGCGACGTTGCACATCGAGATTTTTCCGCGCGAAGTTTATCAGTTTTCGGCGATTCCAGCGGAAGTCATCCCGAGAGATGTCGCCATTATTTGCATCAGCGCGTTTTTCATTTGCTCGTTTGCCGCGCTGATTCCCGCTTATTTCGCGGCCCGCCTCGACCCGGTTAAAGCGCTGCGTTACGAGTGAGGTCGCCTGTGGTTCGGCGTTTGACACAAACGCCCTACAATTTTGCCAGGAAAATCTCTAACGCGCCGGTAGTGTAATCATATCCCGCTGGCCATTCGCTCTGGCGCGGGCCTGCCACGTTAAGGATGTCGATCTTGTTTTCGCGGACAAAATCGGCGATCAACTGCGCGGCCTTTTCAGTGGAAATCTTGCAGGCGTCAATCGGTTCGTGCGGCCGTCGTTGCTCAACGCAGAAGCGGACTGTTTGCTCAGTGCCGCCGGCAAGTTTGGCTGCGTAAATGACGACACTTCCGTCAGAATCTTTCACGTTCTGCAGTGTCCGCTCAGTGAAACCACCAGCTTGCAACTCCTGAACCGGATATTGATCCGGGATCCTCCCAAATTCATCGAGACGCCCCGCTGGACACCACCCACCACACTCGATTTCCTGCTTGAGTGCGACGTCGAGCGCCGCGCGATCCACGCCGGTTTGTCCACCCGAAATTATTTTCACCTGGCTTCGGCGTGCTTAATCGCCGGTAGGAACAATGTCTGCACGCTCCACCATTAAGATCACGGTTCGTTCAGGCGCGCGTGTGCGATGGCGCACGCCTTTGGGCACGACAAAACCCTGCCTCGGGGCAAGATTGACAACGCGATCTTCAAGGTCGATCAGGAAATGCCCGTCGAGAACGAAAAAGAATTCATCGATATCTTTGTGTTCGTGCCAGTGGTATTCGCCCTGAATCACGGCCAGCCTGACGACAGAATCGTTTACTTTGCACAGCGTCTGGTTGTACCACTTGTCTGTGCAGGCATCGGCCAGTTTCTGCACATCGATTAGTTCAAGCGGTCCGTGCAGAAGGTTGAGGTAAGTCCTGTAAGGAAAATCTTGCCGCGATTTATTGGAATCCACGATTTGAGTTTCAGTGCAGAGCACGTGCTGATCGCAGGATAGCCTATTCCTCGCCGTCGAACCAATCGGTCTCTTTTCCCTTCAGGACGACGCGATCCGCCGCTGATGACTTGTTAACCTTCCATTTCCCACTATCCGGAATGTAAGCCGATTCGCCGATCGGGTTATCCGCGACCACGTAATAGACGAGATCCTCATGGCCGGAGTTGGTCAATTGGTGCGGTTCGTCGGGACCAAAAATAAAAGCGTCGCCGGTCACGACTTCAGTCGTGCCACCCCTGTGACGAACCGTTCCCTTGCCGGAAATGACCAAATAAAGCTCCCATTGCGCCGAGTGCGCGTGGTACGGGAAATTGCACTTCCCGGGCGGCACGCGGTTCCATTCCAGATCGAATGGATGTCGCTTGGCCAAATCGAGCGAAGCCGGTTCGCGCCCGAGTGCTTCCGAAATTCCCTTGAACGATACGGCGTATTTCCCGCCGAGCGACTGCCACGGTTCCTCTTTTATCTCGTTTAAATTTACTTTGCGCATTTCAGTCTTTTGTCAGTCCGACCGAAGTGGAGGAATCTCTCACTGCAGTCTTGGAAATAGCGAGAGATGTCTCGACTTCGCTCGACATGACAATCACTATTCTTCGCCATCGAAATAATCGGTCTCCTTCCCCTTCACTATTATCTCCTCCATTCCGTCTGTTGTGACCGCCCATTTGCCGCTGTCGGGATAGTAGCAGGAATCACCGGTTGTGCCGCCGCTGCGTGGATTATCCGCGATCACGTAATAAACAAAATCCTCGTCGCCGGCATTCCAAAGCTGGTGCGCTTCACCCGGCTGAAAGAAAAACGCATCGCCCGGTTCGACTTCAGTAGTCCCATGCTTGTCCCGAACGCTGCCGCGACCAGAAACGACGAGGTAAAGCTCCGACTCGGCCGCATGCGCGTGATATGGGCAAAGAACTTTACCCTTCGGAATTCGGACCAGCGCCAGATCGAACGGATGCCGTTTCGACAGATCGAGTGACGCCGGCTCGCGCCCAAGTGCAACCGAAATGTTCTTGGACGCCCGGCCAAATTTTCCCTTTGGCGATTTTCGCTCCTGCTCCGGGATTTCGTTGAAATTCACTTTGCGCATATGAAACGATTTCTGATCACCATCGCGGCGACCTAACCAGAAGGAACTCGCTTTCTCCTTGCGATCGAAAAAACAGCTATCCCTATCCAAATCATGTTCACGAAAGAAGAAGGATAAGCTCTGTAAAAGACCGTGTTTACCGCCAAAAAAAGGCTCCCGACGATATTGAGGAATTGGTAAGCAATTGAGTCTCCTTCCAATTTCTTAAAGGAAACCATGCCGTAAGCAACAAGAAGTGCCGCTGCTCCCGACCATCCGATCGCATCAAACCATACGTAAGTGTTCATGTCTTATAATTATTGCCATCGTAATTCCTTCATACATTCCACTTCTTCGGCAGTTTTTGTTTCAGCTTTTCGACGGGCTCAAAAACGTCGCCCAGTTTATCGACACGGATGAGAACTTTGTCGGAGCGAAACCTGAGGAGATCAGCTTTTTTCTTTTTCAAGCAGTTTTCCACTTCATCCCATGTGACAGGGGTCGAAACGGTTGGCTCTTCCCTGGCGCGGAGCGAATAGACACAGATGGTGGTTTTGTGTTCGTCGTTCTGACTCCAATCAACAAACACTTTTCCTTTGCGTACCGCTTTCGACATGTTCGAGGTGACAAGATCGGCATGGTGGTGTTCGAGATGCTGAGCGAGAGCGCGCGATAAGTCCTTGGTCCGATCGTACGTGACCGCGGTGTTGAGCGGCACGTAAACTTGCAGACCTTTTGAGCCACTAGTCTTCGCAAAGCTCTTTAATTTCATTCCCGCCAGCAAATCGCGCAGCCAAAGTCCGACCTGGCAACATTGGACGATGTCGGTCGGCGCGCCGGGATCGAGATCGAATACCATTATGGTCGGGCGTTTGATGCTGTTCTTGCGCGAAAGCGAGGTATGCAGCTCGAGATCGGCAAGGTTCGCCGCCCAAACGAGCGTCGGCAAGTCTTGCGCTAGGCAATAATTCATCATGCGGTTATTGCCTTCGCTCCAGACCTTGGCGGTTTTTACCCACTTCGGCCGATGTGACGGGCAATTCTTCTCGTAGAAGAATTCCCCCTCTACGCCATCGGGATAGCGCTTCATCGTAAGCGGCCGATCTTTTAAGTGCGGCAAGAGCACTGGCGCAACGCGAATGTAATAGTCGATCACTTGTCCTTTTGTGAATCCGGCCTTCGGATAAAGCACCTTGTCAAGATTCGACACCGGAATCTTGCGATCTTCGACAACGAGTTCGGCTTTTTGAGGCATGGTGAAACGAAACGTTCAACGTTCAACGCCGAACGTCCAACGTCGATTTAAGCACAGAGTCATGCAAAGAAGCGCTCGGGGGAAAGCATAGGCTGCGGTTTACAGATGCGCGCCACGCAATGCTCCCAGCTTTCGTGCCCGCTCAAGATCTCGATTTCGACCCGCAAGAAGTAAATCGACACTTCCACTTGAGCTTCGGTCAGACGCGGCATGCGCACTGCATCTTTTTCGGTGGTCACGATCATCGCCAGATCGCGGCGAATGCAACGATGGATGAAATTGGTCAGCTCCGCCTCCGTGTAGTAATGGTGATCGATGTAACGCTTGGCAAGATCGACATGTGCTCCCAGTTTTTTTAACGCGCCCTCGAAGCTTTCCGGCGCGGCGATGGCGCAAATTGAGCCAATAAATGCGTCGCGCAATCGCTCGAGCGGCAATTGCTCGTCGGAGAAAACATTCTGGAGATAGAGCGGTTTATGCGCGCATTCGATGATTTCGGCGGTCCGATTGTAACGCCGGATGCGCTGAATGAGCGCATCGTTGGGCTCTCCGGTATTTTTGGTAATGAAGATGTAACTGGCGCGGCGCAAATTGCGCGGTGCTTCGCGCAGCGTCCCACGAGGGAGCAGAAATTCATTGCCAAAGGGCGCTTGTCGATCAACCAGCACCATGTCGAGGCGATGTTTGAGATGCAGATATTGCAAACCATCGTCGAGCAAGAGCGTATCGACGCCCCATCTATCGATCGCGAACCGGCCGCTCTTTACCCGGTCTTTGTCCACCAGCACGATCACATCTTTTAAGTTGTGTGCGAGCATGTACGGCTCATCGCCGGCCGTTAAGGAACCGAGAAGCAACGATTTCCCGTCCGATACAACACGCGGCGGATCGGCGTCCTTTCTGCGGAGCCGATCGGACCAGTTTCGTTTACGCGGAACGCTTTTGTAACCGCGGCTCAAAATGGCAACACGGCGGCCGCCCACCTGCAGGGCGCGCGCGAATTTTTCCACAATCGGCGTCTTACCCGTGCCGCCAACGGTCAGGTTGCCAACGCTGATGACCAGACAACCAAGCGCGCGTTCGCGCAAAATTCTTTTCCGGTAAAGGTAGAGACGCAACTGGACGAGACGGTCGTAAATGAACGACAGTGCATAGAGAATTGCGCGCAAAGTGGAAGCGCGAATGCCGTGGCGGCGTTCGAGCACAACGTCGATCCCGAACTGTTCTAAGTTTTCAAGCCGGCGGCCCATTTCAATTGCGGATTGCGAAGCGTGGATTGCGGAGTGGCAACACACGTGCGCCGCGATTGTCAGCGCGCGTGATCAGCGTGTGCGCCGACGTCGACCCGACAGCATGCAACATTGCAGCTGCCACTTTCTTCGATGAATGCAGTGTCACAGCGGCGATTGTCGACCCGCTGCCGCTAAGGAAAGCGCCGAGCGCGCCCGCTTTTTCCGCGGCAGCGATGACGCTCGCCAGGAATGGAATCAGTTTTTTCCGGTACGGCTGATGCAGATAATCGCGGAACGCGCCCTGCAAATTGCGGTAATTGCCGGATGCGAATGCGGCCGTAATTGCGCATGCACTTGCACAATTTTCGACGGCGGCAGTCCGCCCGATTCGTGAAGGTAAAATCCTTCTGGCCGCTGACGTTTTCACTTCGAAATCCGGGACCAAAAGAACGAAAGACAAATTTGCTGAGACTTCGAAGCGCTGAAAGCTGGGGCGAGCGTCACTTTGCACGACGGTGAAACCACCGAAAATTGCCGGAGCCGCGTTATCGGCATGTCCTTCCAACTCGGCGCATAAACGAAAGATCGCCAATCGATCCAGATGATTGCCGGTCAAAGAATTCAGAGCAATGAGAATCCCAACACGCACAGTGGCGCTGCCACCCAAACCACGTGAAGATGGAACGTCGCCGTTAATCGAAACGGAAAACGAAAATGGCGCACGGCGCGTCAGTTGAAAAAATAAATCTGCCGCGACGTGAGCGATGGGTGCCTGGCGAGATTTTGCACCGCGAATGAGGGTAACGTCGTTGTAAAGACGCAGCGCCACGCCCAGGCAATCAAAGCCGGGGCCAAGATTGGAAGTACTCGCTGGAACGCGAATCGTGACTTGTTGCATAGGTCAGTCCCGCCGCAGCGGGATGCACGCGACGACATTCTACGATGCGGCAGTTTACCGCTGCCGGAGTCGGCGGCAACCGATCCATTGCATAGCGCTTTTTCGAAGTACTCCTGGAGCTTACTGCAACCGATGAAAATGAGTTCTGGGTGGATCGACGCAAACTTGCTTCGCGATTTCGAAGCAGAGGGAACCGATTCGCATCGACTCTGCACGATCGACGACGGTTGGGTGGAACGCTTTGGACGCGACGTGCTGATCTCGTTCAAAAGAGTTCTGGGACGCGAACGTTTGGTCCAGGAATTACAATGGTGGGCCAGCGCCGTCCGGTTCGAGTTCGGACGCATTTTTGCTCGATTCGCACCTCGGAAAAACGAAGAACGCGAGCCGCCACGTCTCATATTTGGCGACCCTGGCACGAGTTTGCAGACGATCGCGACCGAGCGACACCTCAAGTTTGGGATCGACTTCGGGGCCGGTTATTCTGTGGGGGTTTTCATCGATCAAAGAGAAAACCGCCGCTATGTGCGCCACATTGTACCAAAGCGGCTCTTGAACTGTTTTGCCTATACCTGCTCTTTTTCCGTCAGCGCAGCATGCATCGGAGCCAACACCCTCAATGTCGATCTTTCCAAGAAATCGCTGGCGCGCGGTCGAGAGAACTTCGCGCTGAATAATCTGCCAACGATCGACCATCGCTTTATCGCTGACGACGTGATGGACGTGTTGCCGCGGCTTGCGCGCAAGGGGGAAAAATTCGACGTGATCATTCTCGATCCGCCCACCTTTTCACGTGCGCCCGGAGGAAAAACGTTTCAGGTTGAAAATGATTTTGAGAAATTGCTCGTCAACGCCCTCGAATTGGCAGAGCGAGATAGCCACATCCTGCTTTCGACTAATTGCTCCACTCTGCGCGAACATGCCCTTGAAGTAATGGCCCGCTACGGACTCAAGGCGACGCGGCGCGCCGCCGCGTTTCACCGGCAACCTCGCCTACCCGATTTTCCACTGGGCTCGGGCGCCAGCTCAATTTGGCTGATTTTGCGGTGACAAGCCCGATGCACGCAAGAAACAATCAGGATGCGAATCATTAAACGAAATGAACCAGTCATCTGCTGAAGTAGTCGCCGAGTTCCCAGTACGCGGATTGCATTGGGTAAAAGGCCAGGTCGAGGCAGTTCTCAGCGAAACAGAGGATTACGTGCGTGAAAAGCCGGCGCAGTCTCTTCTGTACGCGCTTGTAGCGGGATACATTCTGAATCGGTTGCCGGTGGGCCGAATCTTGAGTGGCTTCTTTCGCCTACTCGTCGTCGCATTGAGACCGGCTATCCTAATTTACGGCGCGACCAAGCTGTACCAGGCTGCCCAGGACGAGGAATAGTGGAGAGGACGCGTCCTCACCCGCAGGTGTCTGGAAATTGCGGCTGAGGACAGCCGCCCCTACACAGATGTCGATGCTATTTAATCTTCTAGCGTAAAGCCGATTTTCAGCGTCACCTGCCAGTGACCGATTTTGCCGTTCTCGATGTATCCGCGTGTCTCGGCGACCTCGAACCAGCGCATGTTGCGAACCGTCTTTTCGGCACGTGCCAGCGCATTTTTGACGGCTTCCTCAAATCCATTCGGCGAGGAACCAACCAGCTCAATTTTTTTGTAAGTATGATCAGACATGTACAAAAGCATCCCCATTTTGACAGTCTCGCATCGTGGGGAAACTGGCCGCTGCCTGTTTATTGCTTTTGACTGCTCTCCCTTGCGTCCGCGCACAGGAACAGGAAAGCAAGCTGCTCGATCGCCTGCTGAAGCCGGATATGACTCTGGGGAACCCGGTCCAGAACAAAAAATTCATCGCTGATCGGACATCCGTAAATAAACAGGCGACCGTGGGCACGTTTTACGTCCAAAAAAAATCGGATTCGAAAAATTTTACCGGAACACGCGACTTCTCCGCGCAGCAATTCGATTCTCAGCCTTTCCGCGGCCAGCGCAGCGCATCCGGAATTTCGTCGCAGCAGGCACTCGGAAATTCTCGAGCTGCTTATGCGACTCAAACCGCGCGTGGTCTACGGAATGCTCCGCAATCTGACAAAAAAGTTGTCAGCCGCTCTTACGCAGAGAACCGGCCGTTCCTGGACAAAGGAAAAAGTCAAAAGGCGCTGACGAGGAAGAACAAACCG
>WNFQ01000021.1_pt1 | contig 71349 bp, 127 predicted proteins | sample 5400171 | NCBI WGS metagenome assembly WNFQ01 (sample SAMN13153356, study PRJNA577476) | soil metagenome | isolation source: 20 cm soil under Madrone tree | place: USA:California | collected 2016-06-14
CCACTATCTTTGGTCCCGCGTAAACGATAAGCTCGACTTTATAGGTCTCCCGCTTCATGCCCCGGCCTTCTTCCCATACCGGGCGTTTACCTTTGCCGTCAACTTCACTCCGCCGACGTAGGAGACTCCACCAATTACCAATGGTGCCTTGTCAGGAGCCGCAGCTTTCTTCTCCGCCATCTCTTGCGCCACCAGAGCCTCCGCCTCTTTCTGAGTATAATCTTCGGCCTTGAGCGCAGCGATTCTCATCTGCTGATACTCCGTCTCCCAACTGAAATCCTTCCCGCCGTTCTGGGAGAGATCGATTACGTATGGACCGTCCAGTGGAATGGAGGCCCCCTTCAGCAACGCATCGAGGATCTCTTCCCTGAGTTCCTTTTGCTCTCCAGTTAGTAATGTGATCTTCCTGGAGCGAATTGCAAACTTCGTTACCTGTTCTTTTGTAATTGTAGCCATTTCGTCACCTCATCCTTTTTGATCTTCGTGCTTGGCCCGAATTCTACTTCTCTTGCCGTTGCCCTGTTTCCAAATACTGGCCGAGCGTTCTGTGCAGATCCTCAGCCAATGATCGATCCATGTTCAGCTCCGGACCACAACTACCGGGAAGACCCAGAAGCTTGACCCGTATTTTCCCAGCCTCTTGGGAATCCTCAACCACCAACCCGACGATATAACTGTCCAAGGACTTCACTGGAAACACTACTGGGACCGCTGAACCGTTAGTGATATTTTGCATCGCCGTCATCCTTCCAACTTCAATTCTGCCTCTGTTATTCATTTTTTTTCTCCCTTCAGATTTTTGGAATTTCTTGTTCGCCGTCCGCATCTATTTCACAGACGCTTACAACCACTTCCTTCGTCACCACATTCAAAAGATTGAACACCAGCTTGGTGTCCCGCTCTTTTGATCCCAACGTCAATTCGCAAAGAGTAATTTCTGGAACCTCTTCACCACGACGAGGGGCTATGACCAGATAGTGCTTGCCTATTTCCATAAACGCTCCAAAAGGGGCCCCGTTTGACCGAGTGCCCCCACAAGAAAAGTATAGTTTATTTACCCTAATTCTGTCCAGCCCTTTCTAGTGAAGCCTGTTCCACTTTCTCTGCCGCAGCCGTACGAGCCACGCTGCCCCACGTTTCCGTAACCGCTCCGTCCGGCGTCCCATCCAGATGAATGATCCGACCGCCGCAACCGATCGCTTTCAAACCATCAGCCAATTCCTGAGCCACCGTATCCGAAACCCCTGCTCGGGTAGAATGTTCCGCGTAGGTATATTCCGTCGTTCCGTCTGCTTTCTGATGAGCAACTTCCAACTCCACTTTGTAGAATTCCGGCTTTGCCAGAACCGCCAACACTTTCTTTTTCTTTTTTGGCTGAACCTTTTTTGCTTTTGATTTCTTCTGCTTTTTTGTCTTCATGCTGTTCTCCTTTGTCGAACCACTTCCTGAATCAACTTGATGGCTTCTATGCACTGCACAGCCGAAATATCTTTGTACCGCTTGTTGTGCTTGATATGATCGAAAATCATTTCCGCCGGACAAGTGATCGGCAAATTCGTATTCCAATCCTCTTCCTTTGCAAATCCACAACCAATCTGTCCGAACTTTGGGAAGGCCAAGATCGCTTGTCCGTGCTTCAACTTTACCCTGTACAACCAATAGTCTGCATCCAACGGAAGAGGAGTAATCATAATTACTCTGTCGCCAACGATCGTGTCTTTCGCTTGCGTAAATTTTCTGTTCACTTCTACCACCAGCTTTCGTTTCTTCATGCTAACCCCACCTCTCAATAATTGAACACCCGCGTTCCCGGTTTCATCTGCCCTTCTATGTCCTTTCGAAGATCGTACACCTCCATCACCTTCTGCATGTTCGTTTCGAATCCAGATTCCCGCTGACGAACATCTTCGTTGGGCATCACATAGACCGGATAATCGAAATAGTCGAACGTATCGCAGACCACAATCATATGCGTTGCCCCTTCCCGTTTTCCTTCCTTGAACCAACGCTTCAGATCATTCGTGCTCGTTGCCATTCTGTCCTCCCAACAAAGACTTGATTCCTTCCCGCACCACCATCGTTCCGATGTGCACATTCAAATCCAATGGGTCCATCTGGTAAACGAACAACCTTTTGTTACCGCTTGGGATGATCCAGTGCCGCCCAAGACACTTCGGATAGAAGAGGATCGTTGGTGTTCCCTGTGAGGCTGCCAGATGTCCCATTCCGTTATCAATAGTAATAAGTATCTTCGCATCCCTGAGCAACCTGGTAACCTCTTCTAATGGCCGACCGGTATAGTACTCCTCATCCAGTATCGGAAGCGGAGCCATACCCTTGTCCTTTGGACCACCCAATACCGCCACCTTTCCAAGCTGCCTCGCCAATGTAAGGATCGGCAACCAAACCGCGAACGAGAGCATCTTGTTCGGAGCCTTCCCTTCCCTCGATGCGCAACTGTTCGAGAAGATAGAGAGAAGTACCAACCCCTTCTCCGTAGACCCCTCCGGCGGAGTGTATACCACCTTTGGTGGATACTCAGGAACCGGAATCCCGAGCAACTCCATGTAGGCCTGAGCTATGTGAAGTTTTTTCTCGTCTCCCAATGAGAAAGTTCTGTTCACTTGGAACTCGTGCTCGAAGTCGTAACTACCACCAAACGGATAACCTTCATAATCGAATCGTTGCTCTTCTTCAGTAATGATATGCAGATTCGGAATCCCCATCCCTTTGTACAAACAAGAGATATGATCGTTCAGCGTCAACAAATCTATCTCCCAACCAGGATGCCCTTCACTCCACAATTTCAAAGCCGGCTGAATGTAGAGTGCGTCACCGATCAAGTTGCGACTAACGAATAAAGCCCTTGGCATTTACTTGCAGCCCCTTCCGGCCGTAATTGAAACGCCCACGCTATCCGATCGGTTTGCCTGCCAATGGATATTCTCAGCTACGAACAACTCGCAGCCTTGATGCACAAGTTTGAATACTTTCGTTTCGCCAGCCGTGGCGAAAAGATATGGAGCCACTTCTTGTGGAGACTGCGCTTCGACAGATCGAAACCGATAGTCTTTAAAAATGAAAAATCCAAAAGATCCAACAATCACGATTACCATGACAAACAAAATCGCCAACTCAGTTTTACGACTCATTGCCATTCCTCCTTTTTATTTTTTCCTCACCAAACCGTACCATACTTCACCGGACCAAACCGTACCGCACCTTACCATTCCTGACCTTACCAAACCGTAGCCAACCTAACCCCGCCGCACCGCACGAAACCGCACCTGACCTCGCCTTACAACACCAGAGCTGACCTGACCAAACCGTAGCACACCATACCTAACCTGACCAGACCAGAAACAGGTGGCGAATTCATGAACACTTCGCTCGTGCCCACTTGAACTCGCCACCCGAATCCTTTTTTACTTCTCGCTGTTCAGCGCCCACTCCGTAACCATGAACCGTCCGAATGGGCCTTTGCAGTTTGGTCTGTAGTCCAATAGACCGCAAAGACTGCCAGCGTCGTCGACGACCTTTCTCATCTGCTTCTCGTTCATGAGCACTTCGTCGTACATCAACTCGAAGGAAGTTTCCCACTCCGGAACCAGCGGTCTGTGACGCACCACCCGGCCCCCTGTCGCTGGAACGACCACTGCTCGACTATCCACTTCGTATTTCTTCGTTCCAAGAGGTAGCTCACCCTGCAAAACAAATACCGACGCCGCCACGATCTTCTGTAATGACCCACGCCCCTTCCCCTTCGAATATGTTGCCGCCGCGATCAGTGTCTGTTGCAAAGCCGGACCTGGAATAAAGAGTTCGCCCGATGCCACGTTTCTGTAGCAAGAATACTCCGCCTGTTCCTCTTTCGGTTTCTTTTCCAGACCCTCGATCGGCTCCATCGGGAATCTGTGCATCAGTAGTCCCGGCGGAAGCCCCTTAATCGTCACCTCAACTTTGTGTGCCATCTTTCTTCTCCTTATGTTTCGATTTTATTTCCTTACCGAACCGCACCATACCACACCACACAACACCAGACATTACCATACCACTGCTCACCAGACATAACCTCACACCACCTGACCGGACCTCAAAAAATCTTTGCCACCTGCTTCCATATCGCAGCAGTCACATCGCTAAGCCACCAAGCTCCCAGACCAACAAATCCCATCAAAATAATAGTCTGAGTCATATTCGACATCGGATGACCAGTCCACCAAATCGGATTATCGTTCCCGCCAACTGCTGTCCCAACTCCTAGAAAAAAGATACCCCAAAAAGCTTTCGATCTTACAGATCTCACGGCTGCACCTGCTTATGGCTCAGCACGACCTTGTCCTTTTTGATGACCAGGTCGAACGTGCCCCATAACTGTCCATACCGTTCCAACTGCTTGATACGATCCGGAGTATCAACCCCAGCGAGAACGTCCGCCAATGGATGCTCCTGCCCATCCTTGATACGTTCGTAGACCATCGAGCACATGAACGACCGCTGGCGAGAACCAGGGACGTCGTGGCCCGTGATCGTTGGACGTGGTGTGACCTGACCCTTCGGCCCGCGAGGAACAGTCTGCCCGGGCACTCCAGGCACCTTCGGAGCCTTTATAACTATGGAACCGGAACGAACCAATCGCTTCGGAGCATCCGAAGTCTTGGCGAACTGAATGAATGATCCGAGCATCTCCTCAACGATTACCACATGCCGAGCCGGATCGTAACTCCAACCACCGTGCCCATCCGGTTGCAATGCAGCGTGCTGAGCCAGAATCGGTAGCTGATCGAGAAGTACCGCCAGTATCCCTTCCTGTCGGAACTTCACCACCAGAGACTTGGCAGCTTCCCGGTTATAGGATACGGAAGTCAAACCAGGATCGTACTGAAAAGGTTTCTGTGCATCAGCCACCTGCAACTTGACCCGGTTACCGATGGCCTTTTGCAGCAACTGAACCACGCTACCGAATTTTCCTTCCAGCCGCTGTTGCTTTGCTTCGAGCTGAACTTTCTTTGCATTGAACAGGCCATAGAACTTGTCGACCGATGGAGGCTTCATCGAAGGACAGGCCTTTTCGTATTGCCTCAAGGCCGTCAAGAATGAAGTTTCCTTTTCGTTATCGTTCGACGTGCCGATTCCCTGCTTCCGGCATTTTACCGCCAGCTCCAACATCTTCTTTGCCTTCGCATCCAGCGTACCCTTTTGAACCAAGTATGGTAGCGCCTGATCGTACCACTGCAACGCATAGGCAAGCGAAGCGATTCTGTTAGCTTGTGACACCGTCATCAAGCCTTTCAAAATCAACCGAAGCCCCTTCGTTTTCGGTCTCTGTATCTTGGCCGGCTTCGGTACCTTCACCTTCGGCGTCCGCATCCTTGGCATAACTTATCTCCTCTCTCATCCAGTCGAGTTTTATTACTACTAACGAAATCAAAATCAAAAGCAACAACGTTATCAGCATGCTAAGCTCCTTTCTACATCTTCACCGGCTCCCACCAACACTCCGCCCCGGTCAGAACCGTACCGTCATCCAACTTTATTCTCGGAGTCGAATATCCGTTACCGACATTTTCTTCTCCGATGATCGTTCCGAACTTTCCGATATGTTCCGGATGTGGATTCACTGCCCGATACTGATCCATCATCCGAACCTGCTTTGCAGCTCCATCGACGATCTTGATACGACAACCAACACCATAACTCTTCTCCGAAGTTTCTTCTCTCAGAGCCGGTGATACAACCATACCAGCCACCGACTCTGTAACCCGTTCCACAACCCACTTCCTTTCAGGAGTCTGCGATACTGAAAATCCAGCACCACAACCCGGGCAGGGATGCAAGTTCAATGCCCGGGCTATTTGTTGTGGAACCTCAGCAATCGATACTGTTCCACAACGACAACTGATCTTGATTCTCCGAATGTCGCTTGCACGACAGGTAACCATCAACGGTTTTTGCATCTGATCTTCTCCGTCCGTTCCATTATACAAGTCCACTTCTAATTCTTCGGTGCTGGTAGCAACGGTCGATTCGAAACAGCCAGGAACTTCTGCTCGAAGTCCTCTTCCGTCTTGACGACGGTGTACTCACCGCCTGTCGATTCGCAAACGTCGCGCATAACCTTGGCCACTTCCTCGCCCTGCTGATCCGGAGAAAGGCCGAGCATATAGATGAAGTCGAACACGATCCCCAACTCCTTCATCTTGGGAACCAGATTCTTCACCTGGATACCGCCGTAGTCGCAGCCATCCGAGACCAAGACGATATGATGAAGCCCGACTTCCGACGGGCGCTTTTTGCATTCGTTGACGACACGATCCACGGCTCGGTATATATTTGTTCCGCCACCACCGTTATCCGGCAACCGATTGATCGCCTGCATCACTTCCGCTTCCGAAGCCCCAGCCGCACAGAGCAAACTCGGCGAATCCTCGAATGAGAAAACGCCCACCCGCGCATCTTCGAACTTCTGAAACCGGGAATGGACGAAATTCTTCGCCGCATCCTTCAGCGCCATCATCTTCGAACGGGACCGATTCCGGCTATGACTATAATTTATTTCCAGTGGAATCTTATACCGATCGCTGAGCCCTTCTTTGACGATCTCCATCTTCAGCTGATCGTCTGTGAGCGAACGAACGTCAATGGCTTCCTCTTCATCGACATCGCTGGCAAACTCTTCTTCCAGCTCATCGTCCATCTCTTCGCGCTCTGCTTTCAATTGCTTCTCGAAGTACTTATCCTTTTCCATCGCCAGCATAAACTTCTCAAGAATCTCTGGCGACCACTTATACATTTTCAAAGACTCGTCGCTGAGCATTCCTTCGCCCATCGAACCGGATGAATCGATCGCATACAGCAACTTCGAAAACCGATCGTACATATCTGTGAGAGTAGTTCCCTCGCCGGTCGGAACGCTGGTCAGATTATCAACTGCAGTCTCGAATGCTTCTTTCGAAACCGTTTTCTGTCCCGTCGGAACGATACTGACATTTCCTGCGACTTCGAATTTCTTATCCGTCATGCTAAATCTCCCTTACCCTTAGATTATGAATCTACAACTGGCCGAGATTCTCCATACGAAAAGTATAGTTTATTTCCCATAATGCTGTCCAGCTATCAATCTCCGTGCCAACCAGCATCCATCATCGCGTCTACAGAGTCGAACTCCACTTTCTGCAGACCCTCGATCTGTTTCGCAGTATATGAAAAGAATACGTTGCCGAGATACACGATGAACTTTCTACAGGCCACATCCGATGCCAACAAAAATCCGTACCCTGTAAGTTCACCTGGCATCACTTTACGGTGATTCCGCATCGGAAGTTTTTGAGCTAATGGCCAAGACTTCCAATCCAAAATCTTACCGCGCTCCTCCAACTTGTCCATGTTTTCTTTTTTCCTTTCAGATCACCGTCACTTCATCTGCCCCAACACAAGAGACTTCATCCGGCCTACCCTGATCGCGGACCAGTACGAAAATTTCATATCCTGATGTCCACGGATAGCTGATGAACTCGATTGTTTTTCTTCCCAACTTTCCCAAACGACTCGGCTGCATTCCCAACCGCACCAACTTCAATCTCACATCTTCAATCAAGTTATCCATTTCGTTTCCTCCGTTCTAAATTTTTACCCCACCCAGTCAGACGATGGCACCCACATTCCGGCCGCCTCCGACCATTTGAATTTCCAACTCGAAGTGTATCCTTCCAACCCATCTATATGATTATCCAATCGCAAATTCTTGAAACCCATCTGAGGAACCTGTTTCGTTATTCCATCCGAAGTAATAAGCTGATAGACCGTTGGTCTATCCATAGATGGAAACGAAATCCACAACGTATCTAGTTCCTTTCCAGAAGCGTGTACCTGTGCATCCACCCCATCCGACAACAAACTCTTTTGCATTCCTTCTGCATACTCCAAACGAATTTCTTTTGGAGACTTAGTCACCACCACAGGCCGAGCTTGAGCCGACACTGGTTCATCTTTCTTGACAACGATTTTCTTGCCTTGAGGCGAATCGAAAAAACATCCAGCAAGAACTACAACCACTAAAATCAAAAGCAGATATGGTTTTCTGATCATGCCAGCTTCTCCCATTCGAAAATTTTTACAACTCAATCGTTGAATACGATCAATTCTGTTCCACAGCAACAACGACCCTTCCAGTACATGATATCCCGTTCTTCGTTGAACATAGGAGCGATAGCTCCCAAATGATAGCCCAATACAACCTTGTGACTGCAAAACGGACACCGTTGGTCATCTGGATGATTCTGCAAAGCAGATTGTTCGATGGTCCAATGCTTCTTCCCACAAGTGTCGTGCAAAAACCAGCTTCCTTTTTCCTGGATAATCGCCATTCTATTTTTCCTTTCTAACTTCGCCTACACCAACTTGGAAAACTTTTCGACAAGCCCAACAAATATAGAACATCGGATCCCGACGATTTAGCGAAAACTCTTTGCAGAGCAACTCGAGTTCCTGTCCACAACTAGAACAGAAACTTTTCTTATCGAGCTGGACTACCCAGCTTGATCTCATCCCCATGGCAAACCAAATTTCTCAGCGCAAACCGGACCGTAACCAACTGCAACACTACGCGTATCGTCCAGCCGACGAAGACAGAAGCAACAATTGCCCGTGAGCTTCCCGTACCCTGCAGCAGTCTTAGCCGGCTCAGCACCAAGCTGCCCTAATAAGGTACGAACTTCCTCCGTACTGATCTGCGTCGGATGGTACGTCCCGGTCTGATCGACCCGTCCGAAGTATTTGTTCTGTCCGAACCGTTCCCCATCCGTAACCATTACCTGACCCTTGTACTTGGACTTATCTCCCGCCCGAGCCAATGCCACTGCCTGTCCGGACGGCGTCTGCAACCGGATTTTTGGATACTTCAACCCAGACGAAATTGCCGTATCGAAAAGCTTGTTCACTCCAGACATATCCAAGAATATTGCCGTTACCATTTCGTTCCTCCGTGCTGAAAGATTTTTACTTCTTTTTTCGTTCCTCCCACAATTCCAAAATCGGAATGCACAGGAGAATCACGATCATGAGTATGCCTCCGAAAATTACGATCGCATCCATTTCTACTTCACCAAGAGACTGATTCTCTGTGCTTCTTTCTCCACATCTTCGAACCTGAACCCGTTCTTGTTTGCCAACTGACGAATTTTCTCTTCTACGTCGGCCACAGTAACTTTTCCGAACAGCTCAGCAGCTCTCACAGAATCTTTCATAACCTGCAGAGCTTCTTCTCCAACTGCCTGCAACTTTATTTTTGATGCCATTTTCATTGTCTCCTCGTGTTAGATTTTTTACAACTAATCGCTCGAATCTGTAAACCAGTAGTCGCCACACTTCGTACAAACCGAATTGTGACAACAGTTGCCCCATGTTCCCTGCCCTTGCAACTTCGGAAACTGCTTAGCAAGTTCCTCCATCCCAGCTCTGTTAACTTCGCGCCACGTGTGCACGCACTTCGCGAAGCTGTAATACTTGAGCTGATACTTTCCGTTCTCATAAACACTTTGCAGCGCCACTCCCTCCGGGCGACCACAAATATAAAAGAGCTTGACGCTTCCGATGTACTCTTTCGTCTTCCGGTCTATCGGTTGCCGGTACTCCGTATGACTGAACCCGTAAACGAAGAACTTCGAAGCCGCAAATTCTTCCTCCGTAATCTGTTTCCAGTTCGGTGGCACCGCGTTGTACTGAACAAGCTTGTTTGTATCTATTTCCTTCTTATACCACTCCGGCACTTCGTTTTCCGGCAGCGTAACCAATTTGTCGAGCATTTTTAGTATCGCCTCCCGCTGTACATCCCATTCAGCCATCGAACCAGAAACGATCCGAACAAATAAACCGCTGTCGCGAGTATCAACATCGAGATTACGTCCTTCATGATTTTCTCCTCATGCGAAATTTTTTCACAACCACTACCAAGACGAAATCTGAGCCACGGTCGAGACGCTATCGTTCTGTTCCATCGTAACAATCCGACCAGTCAAACCAGCAACGAGCACTGTTGCCTTTCTAATCTCTGGCTTCGATGCGAGCTCCCTTCGGATCGGCTCCACCTCAGTCATATAGCTATGCTCAATCACAACCGCACTGCTCTTCCCGTTCTCAATCTCCAAAAGAATGATCGCTTTCATATTCCGTTCTCCTCATGCTAGATTTTACAAGTACTCGGCCCGGAAACTACCGATAGAATTCTTCTCCCGTCACATCAGCCTTACAACAACTAGATTCTCCTCTCGAATACTCAGCCTCCGTCATCGTTCTACCACAACTAGAACAAACCGAACCAGGCTTCTCTTTAGAACCTGGTGAAACTTTTTTATGTCTCGGGCACCAACCGTCAGGACAACCCGACAGCGGCTTATACGTTTGTGTCATATGATTCAACTCTACCACACGCCAGAGACATCCAGGCTCTTTACAGAAGCGATCCGGATGTTCTCTTTTTTCCATTCCAACTTTTGCTTGGACGTTCATTTCTTCCTCCACTCGACCGTCAGCTTGATACTTCTGTCGACTCTTTCACGACATTAATCTCAGCACCAACTTCATCTGCGAACTCTTCGGCAATTTCTATTGCCAACGAGATAAGATGCCGACGAGCCGTTTTTTCATACTCACTAGCTTCTCTCTCGAAATCCTCTAAAGTTTCCTGCCGCAATGCATCCAAACAATCCCGAAGATCACGACTGGTATTCTCGAACCTGCAGTAGCTCATATTTGCCATTTCAGTTCTCCTTAACGTAACAACGGCCCCCGAATATTCCAGAGGCCGTTTATAGGGGTGTCTAGCCGAATGCCCCCACAAGAAAAGTATGGTTTATTACTACTAAGATGTCAAGTCTTATTTTCTACTTTGTGGCCAAATCAGGAATACGAATAATTCTAGAGTAATACCTAAAAAGATATATTTCTAGTTAAGCCGCTTCCTCATCTTCATCCGCATCTTCCTGACCATACCTTTCGCTCGGAATCTCAATCGGATCCAATCCGCCCAGCATAACGTTCCGACAATATTCTCCTGCTGCCATCGCCATCACAATATCATCATGACAACCTTCCGCTCCCTGTGGAACTCGTTTCCCGCCCATCTTCTGTTTGCTGGAAGCCCGCCAAACAAAGGTCAAGCACTCGTTCACGAAATCTTCAGAATGGATAAACTCCGGTGCCATTCTAATTGCAGCTGCAACCCTGTTCAAAGCCAGAGGCCTTGTTCTCAAATTCGTTGGATAGCCGGCAACAGGAATTACCTGCTTCCTTTCCCGATACCACTCCTTGTGATAATAGATGTTCCCATATAAAAGCTGACGCTGCACCGCAAGGATTACAGAGCCGCCAGGACCGTTTCTTTCTATCGCCAGCTGAGCGTTGTTATACATTTGTCCCAAGTCCACCAAATCCTGTGCATAATCTTCCGGAGGCAAATGAGAACGATACACCGCACATTGTTCCCCCGTATCCACATCCAATACCACCGCGGCTGAGGCATCTTGATTGTCCGTTGACACCAATTTCCCTTCGGCCACATCAGCACCGATGATATATCTCCGGCCTTTTACCCTCCGCTTGAAAATCTTCAGCTGCCCGCTATGGTAGGAATCCAACGGCTTCTTTTTCTGAGTCTCGAACTTTAACCAACGGAGCGCTTCTGAATCGAAAAAGAGGGAACCTGAAACCAGAAAACATTGTACTGAATCCTCTGGATATTTTTCCGGAAACTTTCCTCTCAGCGCTACCTGCTTCCTTCTTCGCCAAGCCAACTGCTTCATCGTCCAATCGTATTCCTTGGCGAGCTTCACTTCTTCTTCCGTCATCGAATCCCGTTTTGCCGGTGGATCTTCCTTGTATTCTTCGTGCCACCACCACGGATAAAAATGAGAAGTGAACTCGGCCTTCGGCTCCTGAGCCCGTTGCCATTCTTCAAAGAAGTAACCGCCCATCCCGTTCGGAGTTGACTCGTAATCTTTTGTTCCGCCAGATGGAACCGCTTCCTTCGCTTGCGCCAAAAGACTTTCAGGATCTCGACCCCAATAAGCAACTTCCGTTGCCACCAGATGATTGATCGTCAAACCAGTACCGGCATCAGGATTCTCCGCTGTATCGACCAACACTTTCGAATCCAGAAAATCGAAAACAATCTCATGCCGAGCAGAGTATTGCGTATGCAACAGATGTTTCAAAAACAGATCTGCAGTCATCACCGTTCCAGCACTCGACGGCTGCCCATTCCTAGCAAAGTTCTTCAGCGCCCTTTGCAAAATTCTAAAGTGCTGTGCCCCGTATGGTTTCGTCTGAGAAATGAGAAGGCCGGAAGATCCGGGTTCTAGGATTGCCGGAAGGAATAACCGAACCAGAATGTGCCACGTCGTTGAACCAATCTGTCTTCCCTTCACCGTGATATTATTACCACCAGCGGTGTTCGACAGATCCAACTGAATCCTGGTCATGTCAAACGGCACTAACCGCGTCTTAGCTTTTTGCCAAATTTCCTTCTTTGCAAGGATCGTAAAGAACTGATGACAGAAGGCAGGAACCCCATAGGTGTTCTTCAGATGTAGGAGTGCCCTCAGCTGAGCGTTGGCTATCGCAGGATCAAAAGCTGAAGTCGTTTTGCTTTTTCTAGCGAAAGCCGTGACAGGCATCTAGGCTCCAGTCATCGCCTTTGCCACAACATCTTTTCTGATCACATCCGCCGAGCTCAAAAGATGATCCACCGAATAGTCGTAACGAGACTCCGGCAATCCTTCCTCCAATTCATAGAAGAACTTCTTCACCCACTCTTTTACAGACTGCCGCGTGTACTCGAGCTTACTGGTAACGATATTTTCAGGAATCATTCTGTACGTGCCGACTCCACCATCCAAAGGCCACACCGGAACCTCGCCGAACTCGATATGCGGAAACAGAATATGATCGCCAGGCTGCAAAACACATTCGACCTTTTGCACATACCTCGCTTCAGGATCAGGATCGTCAGCGACCCATCTAGCTTCCGATAGATAGATTTTCTGATAGAACGGCTTATAAACTTTCAGAACCACACCTTCCCATTCCGGCTTGTTCTGTTTCCCATCCGGCAACCAAATCGAACCGCGCTTCTGTTCCTTCGGCAACACGCGAATCAGTATCTTTGGATACAGCGGTTCTACCTCCACTCCGCATTCCTGATACAGCCTGGTTACCAATACTCTTAACAACTCTTTCTGTTCTGTCGTTTCCATTCTAGTTTCCTTTCAGCTTTGACATGTCGATCAACGAGGTCGGCGGAATGATGATACCAGAGTCTTCCGTTTTCTGAACGACCACAGGCATCCAACCCATCTCCATTCCTTTGATCCCGCGCAAAATGAAAACGTATCCTTGACCACAATTTGGACAAAGAGACGGTTCCTGATGTGTCAACACCAACATCGAAAACGTCGGCTTGTTGACCACCGTACCTTCCGGAAGTTCCGTTGTCACCACAGCACCACAACCTTCCGCCGTACATTTGAACTGCCGCTCTCGTTCGTTGCCCATCTCTAACGAACCCGCCAAGTCTTGTGCATTTGTGAAGACAGCCGCCAGTTCTTGTGCTCTTGCAGCAATGATAGACATCGATCCAAATTTCTGCGATCCACTTCAAATTCCGTGTTGATCGGCTGCAACCAAACTAGTCTGTGATCTTTTATATCGTCAGGAATCTTTTCCACGTCGAAATTCTCATCCACCAGCAACTTGATCTCGTTCGCTATGCCGATCATCTCCGACAGTAAACCTTTTTTTGGACTAACCGTGATCCAAAGCCAACCACCTTCGTGCCACGCTTCCAATGAGTCTGCTGCTGTATATTCCGGCCAGGTATCTTCCATACTAACCGTACCGGATGTTTCTACATGGACTTTATAATCTGTTTCACTTCCAATGAAATCAAAGAACTCCGACAGCGGCTGATTTAGTGGTTCACCACCTGTCAAACAAATATGCCCCACACCTTTTGGAATCCCATCAAGAAGTTCCTTCATCGTCAAAGCTTCTTTCGTCCGAAAATCGGTATCACACAAAAATTCCCTGCCGTCGTAGGTACAGCATTTCTCAGTGTAGACCGCCAGCAGCTCATTCTCTTTCGAATGAAAATGATCTATCTTCTGCTCCCATCCTCTCCGCTCCGAATCCGATAACTTCTTTCCGACCGAACAACCCGCGAACCGAATGAAGTACATTAACGTACCCGCGTACAATCCTTCTCCTTGCGGACTGGTAAAACGTTCAGCTATAGGAAATTTCTTCATTCTTTTCTCCTCACCTTACCACACATCACCGGACCTGACCCCAGCTAAGCTAACCTTACCTCGCCACACCCCGCCGCACACTACCTTAGCCTAGCTTACCAGACCCAACCTTTCCTAACCACACCTCACCGTACAACACCACGCCTCACATAACCTTAGCTTACCAGACACAACCTTACCGCTCCACACCCGACCTGACCTAAAACTTTAGGGGCCGTCGCATACCGTTTCCGGCCTAGCGATAGGACGCCAAAGGTCACTAACCTTCTCGCGTTGCCCCGTGGCCCCATCCCTTTCACGGCTTGTCCTTGTTTGCAAACAAAGGCGATCGTCTTCTTCTCGTCGCTGCCGTCCTAATCTTCTGAACCACATCTTTTATCCGTTCACCAATCCCCGATGCCCGAAAGTTTGAAGCCCCTATAGAATTATACAAGTCGTGCCGCTCAACCTCTTCCTGTTTCTTCACCATCGCCAAAATCTCTTCAGGCGTTTTTCCCTTCTCCACTTCACCCTGACAAACCGCACAGATGGCTGTCGAGAAACCTCGGTAACCTTCTTTCGAAATCACCTTTGTACATATTCTACAGATGATCGATACCAAACCATCTGAACCAATTCTTCTTTTTGTTCCAGCGCCAAGAAAAGTAAACGATGGATTATTAGGATCAGTCTCATACATGTGCTTCCTCTGTTTCCGCCATCGGTGGCTTGTAACCTCTCGCCTCCGTCATCAGCTTCTCGATCTGAGACCACACAAAAATGGAAGTCATGTCTTGCAACTTCCCATACATCATCCGGTACGTTCCGCATTCCTTTTTTCTAAACCATTCTTTATGACCCTTGTCGTCCGGAGATAATTCCATCACCAGTCTGTTTGCAGCAGCTGCAACTAGTGTTACTGAACTTCGCACACCAACCACTACTGATGCTTTTCCAACAGCAGTCCTAATCTCATCCCAGCCAGCATCCTCCGATAAAAACGATATCGGTATTCCACCCTCTTCCAACCTCATACAAAAATCCGTCAAATGTGGCCACTGCCAAGACTCATCCCATTCATCCAACAAATTCCTCTCCGCCACCAACACCAAACCAGGCTCTTCCGTCACATCCTCCACCAACACCGGCGGCAAGAATCTCATCAAACCAACACCCAACTGGATTGCAAAAGCTTCAGCTATATGCTTCTGTACTTCCTGTGTCAAACGATATGAGCTGGAAGATTCGAATTCGAAAACCAAGTCGGCTTCATTGAGTTGCTGCTTCGTTGGCTCAACCACCACCACTGCCCAGGCCCAACAAGCATTCAGATACTTGTGCAACTCTTCATGCCGACAAACCACCACGACGTCATCCACCTGACGTCCCATTACCATTCTTGATATCAGATACTGGGACATCACAACAGAGGCAAAGAGCAGCTCTTCCAGAGGATCAGGCATCACGAAGAGTAGTTTCTCTTTCATTGATCCTCAAATCTTCATCGATTGTGCGAAAGCGTGATCGCTCTCTATTACTTCTATTCTAACAATCGCCCTACGATCTTTCATTCGATACTCTTCTTCGAACATCTTCTTGTGACCCTCTGCCCGCTTTCTCGTTCTATCAATCGAGTGAAGATAATATTGCTTATCCACGTAATCGAAGCTAACTACTCCGTACAACAAAATACCATTCTCACCTGTACCACATTCACACTCTTTCAAAAGCCTCAATTTCAATTCAACTCTCCGCGTTCCGCCTGTTTTATTTTCTGATGAAAGCAAATTGAGCAGTACTCTTCACCCATGAAATTGATCAGCGCCGTCTTTGGTAAAGGTCCATGTCCTTTCGGACAAATGAACATATCCTCTCTTGGCGCCGATCTCACCACTGACCATCCGAACAACACTATCCAAACCACATAGCCGACCAATGCCAATGAGACTACGGTTACAAAAATCAATAACAATGCCAACAGTTTCATTTCAACAATCCTGAAAACAAAGTGTTCCATTGAGAAACGCGACTGACAATATCATACTTCTTCACACCGACACTGTACATCTCTTCGCCAACCTGCTTCCTGTAACCAGCAACGGTAATGAGTTTTCTGAGTTTCTCTTTCCACTCGTTTGGTCCGTCCGCCATCACCGATGCCTTCAGCAACTTTGAATTCGAAGCAAACTTTTGATACTCCCCATATCTGGAAGCAACGCAAGGTATTTTTAACGAAGCCGCTTCCAACATCTTGATATTTGATTTCGACAGGTTGAATGAATTCTCGGCCACCGGTGCCAACGAAATATCCCACTGCCAACTCGCCCAACTTGCCGCAAACTCCGCTATCGGAACAAAGTATCTTTGTCTCACCCGCTTTCCAAAAGCATTCAACTCAGCAGGCATCTTTTGCCCAACCACTTCGAATTCCAATTCCTGATGCTCCCTTAGCAACTGAGGCACCAAAGAGAAGACCCTATCTACATCACCAGAATGTGTATCCGTACCAGCCCAACCCATGACCACTTTTCCATCCCTGTTTTTTCTGTAGCGATCCGATACCGATTTGAACCAATCGAAGTCCACCGCGTTCTCAACCACCTCTACCGGTGGACATTGTTTTCCTAGAGCCTTACGAACCATCACTTTCAAATGCTCCGTCGAGACCGTTATCATATCAGCCAGTTTGGCACAGATCTCAAATCCAGGAAGCCACTCCTTCATCAACTTAAAAGCTGGATTGAACGTTGGCACTGACCACAGATCGTCATCCAAATCGTAAACGATCTTCATATTCATTCTTCTGAACAACCGCATCGCTTCGTAATTCTGCCGAGAAGATAGCCTTTGAACCACCACCAGATTTCTATCCTTCAAGATATCCACCGCCATATTCTCTGGCTGAAACAAGAAGACAGAATCTTTCATTCTCAAATGCGCAAAGAACATACGATACAAAGCGCAACCGTCAAGTCCAGCTGGCAAAAAGGCTATAGACGGCTTCATCGCGGTCCATCCTTATGACAACGACAATCGCAAGCTCGTTTCAATGTAAGCCCATCCAACTTACAACCACATCTTTGACAAACACTAGCCTTCAGTACCCACGTACTTGACTTCGCTGCTGGTTTTACAACAAATGGAAACGGCGCTACAATTTCTTCGCGTGCTCTCTTTTCTTCGCGCGCCTTACTGCCCGAGCCAAAAACTCCGTCCACAACTTCACCTCCCAAGCTAGATCGTTAACGATAAGCAAACTTGACTTCGAAGATACAACTTCTCGTGGTACGAATCTCATCGTCAGTATCTTCTGATTATTCGCTTTCATCACCAACAGAGCTTTCAAGCCATCTGACTTATCTGCACCCTCCAAGGTCTGTTGCAACCATTTTACTTCCTTACCCTTTGGATTTCCCGTCAAAAAATTCTCAAGCCGTATTTTCTTATAATGCTTACACTCCACGGCATAAGGAAACAACTCTTCCATTCTTGCAGACATCCTCAGATCACCAGCAGACATCTGATGACCGCCTGATAGAACCGATCGCCAACAATCATTCTGCTTCACACCAAATTTTTTGAAAGCCTTCACTATCTGCTTTGCTATCTTCCTTTCGAAAGAAGAACCCTTACCATGACCCCTGTTCTTCTTTTTCTTTTTCACTTCTTCATCCATCCTTCCAACACAAACTGCGCCGCCGGGAATCCATTCTTATTTGTATACCAAACCATGAACTCATCCAGCCCCAACTCTGCATAACTGGTACAAGTTTCTTCCAGTGCAAGTTTGGACCACCGGAATTGTATCTCCGCCAACTGAGATCCGATCCAGAACAACAAATTCTCTGACGATGGATAAAAGTCCAATGGAAGACCAGGCACTTTCCAACTACTAAAATAGTCTTCGTCAGCTCCCCATATCTCAGCTAACAAACTATCTGAAATCGCGCTGTCGTCAATCTTAGTACGATCCTTCAAAAACACGCACCAAGCCCCCAGATGTCTGTGATCCAATTTCTCAACTAGCGGTTTCACTACCGCCGACATCTCCGCGTAGTCCATTACAAAACCTGTTTCTTCATTCACCTGACCTTCTGTCTCTACATGCAAAACCCACGAGTGTCCGTGCAGCCTAGAACATTTTCCAGGATGCCGCGGAAGGACATGAGAAGCTTCAAATCGGTACGTTTTTCTCAACAACATATCTATTCTCCGTACTAATAAACCTCACCCCAGCCCACCTAACCACACCTGACCTTAGCGAACCATACCTTACCTGACCATAACCAACCTGACCCTAACCAACCTGACCTAACCACAGCGAACCCTACCTCACCGCGCCTCAAACCTATTTTACAGAATTCGAAAGCTGTTTCTGCATCGCAAGAAACTTATGCCCATCACGAGTCGTTACTTCGTGTAACCAATCACCATGATAGCTTTGTCCGATCTTCTCCCTCAGCACCGTCACCTTTTCCTTCGTTGGTGTGAACATGAGAATCCGACCCCGCGACGGTCCGTTCTTCTGCGAAGTCGGATTAACCTGTCCTCTTGCTACAGTCTTACCATCAGCCGAAGGAATTTGGACTACTGCTGGAAAGAATCCGTCATGTCCGCCCAAAGCCGCTTCCGCTTCTATTCTATTCTTTGTATCTAGCAGCTCGCGCAGAGACGTATGCTTTCGTTCCTCAGCCATTTGTACACCTCTACGTTCTAAGTACTACCCCCAGGCACGACCAAGGTGAATCATCCACGCATCCTGCAAAATATTCGGATCGGCCGCTTCCCTATATCTAAACCAGAAATTGCCCGATGCCGCCCAGCCTGGTCCCCATGAATTGCGAACTTTGAAACTACCACCGTTCACGGAGTCATTATATCCAATCGCAAGGACCTCATGTCCACCGAAAACCTGTTCCTTCTTTACATTCGGATTCCACAATCCGTCCGCTCCAATTGCCTCGAAGGACTCGTAAACGGTAAAGCCAATAGCAAACACATAGCCACTGGCAAGACAAGACTTCATGTCGGATACATTGCCAACACGATGATACGAACCCCCCTTCCAAGCCAAGCCGTTGGCAAGCTGTTCCTTACTAGGCGACTCCGAAAAATGTCCCGGCTTATATGGTTCTTCACCAAGAGTACAAACGCCGAACTGATTCAGTGCCCTACAAACCGTACGACCGTATGATCCACAGTCACCCTGATCCAAGGACTCATCCAACAGCCGTTCCTGGTAATAAAGAAACGAAGGCGACAAGACAGGTGTCTGGCCTTGATACTTACGAGCCAGAAATTCACGCATACCAACACCAGCATGTGCCGTACAACTTCCTTCACTACCCTGGTCGCGAACCGGACCACAGAAGGGCTCAAGATCAACTACAGGCGGATGCTGATCTCGTGCAAGTTTTGTAAGACTTGCTATACCAAGATCGCGATGATCTGGAACATCGCGTAGATATCCATAACGACGTGCCGATGACAAAACCGGTAGTGGTGGCATCTATTTCTCCTTTCTAATTAATGGCGAAGTCGCCGTATCCGTTCGAATTGACGATGCCGTTTATCGCCGCCTTCAAATCTCGAGACGACATTGGCTTTATCGGTCTGGTTGTCCTACGAGCCGAACTGGAAGCTGGTAGAAAAGATTGAATAGCCAAAAGCGTTGTAAGCGCCAATCCGATCGACGATGTTATCGTTGTTTGTAAGGCCACATCATTCACATGAAAAGCCGCTAACAGCGAAGACAAATTTTTCTGAACCGTAGCTAATAACGTATCTGCCTTGCTCAGAATACCAGGCTTTTTTGCTGCGTCGGCCGACTGGTAGTCATTTACCAGACTTTGCAGAAGTTTCAAATCCGACTGCACCTGTGCTGATATCACTTGCATCTGTGAAACCATTGCCGGTTCGGCCTGTCCTTTGCTTTGTGCCGCAGCAACCATACCGATGACGGACGTAACGACCTGTATGATTACGGGCAGATCATCCAATGCTGTCTTGACCCACTCCGGTTTTACAACACAACCGTTGACAACGAGCATCGACGACAACACGAAAGCGAGGAACACTTCGATAAAACGTCTCCGATTTGGCATATCTTGAATCTCCCGTTTCGAAAAAGTGTATTCCTATTCTTCGTTCTTGTCTCGTCACTAACGATGAAGTCTAAAATCACGCATTACTTCATCCACTTCTTCCCGAGCCTTCGTCGCCTTTTCCTTCCAACCTTCAGGCTTCTTCGAAGACATAAATTCATTCACCGCTGTCACCGTCTGAATAGACAATGCCGTTACCGCATTCTCACAAAGATCCCTAAGCGCCTTCGAATCTTCCGGCGATAGACGAACCATTGGATAACCCCATTTGTTGTTCTCACAAAATCCAGTCTGTCCGCTCTCATCGTAAGCCAAGGAAATCCGACCATCGAAATCCACTTCCCGCCAGTACCAACCCCAATAGAAAATCTTTTTCTCGTCCTTCCCACCCAGCATCGACGACAACGTGTGGTGTCCGGAAGGGGCAACGATGTTTATATCCCCCATCGGAGAAACCGTTGCCGTTCCTTCTTCTTCAGAAACCGCGTTCGGAAGACCTTCCAATTCCTCCAAGGCCGAAATCTTTTCGTTCAACTCTTTGCTGTCCATGCTATTCCTCCGTTCTTGATATCAACATCAGGATTCTGTGTCCATCGTCTATCATCAGCCGTCGGTCCCATTCCGACAATCGAAACAGGAGCTCGTTTTTCCAGTCCTTCTACAATAACTGGATTCACCAACTCATCGAAATGATTCAAAGCAAATATATCCACACCGCCACAAATCTTCAAAGCTTTATCCACAGCTTCGAATGAAAAATTGGACTTTCTGAACTTCCCTTGTGCCCCATCGCTTACATTGTGCTTCTCCGATGGAAACCAGTCAGTCTCTTTCGTTGGCAATGGACCGTCTCCGTGCCTGGTCATGTAGGTTCTCAGCACACCGATCCTGAGCGAAGATCCTTGCCAAATTGCCTCATCCAAAATCGAAGCACAATTATGAAACGTTGTCTTCGTCCAGGTATTGAATCCTTCCTCACCGAACTCCTCGTCCAGAAGCACACCCTGTGCCCCTTCAAAGATTACGTTCTTACGAGGAGTTCCAGTCAAGTCAAGGATATCGAAAGCCTCCATTGCGTTTCCAACTATCCCAACCGGCCACTCGTCGTAATCAGAAGCCAGATCATCCACCGACTTCGTGCTAAGAAACAGATCGAGAATTCCTGGAAAAGTTTCTTGAATGTAAACGTTGTTCAAATACTTCCGTACCTTCTCGAAGGACACACTTTGCAAGAGCCTCAATTTCATTTTTAGCAAATGAGGATCTTTCGATCTAATATCTCCAGCGAAGACCACCGCGTCGCCATACTTGATATGATCCTCTCTCGTCTGCCCTATTCCCATTCCGCAACTGTTGTTCTTCCCACTGACCTTCAACAGCACTTTGTTTACCGCACTTTGAAATGGTGTTGTGATCAACGAACGCTTGTCGACCAGTGTCCTCTTAAAAGCATTTCTCACGCCAAGACTTCTAAGAGCCTCTTCCTCCAACATCATATTTAGAGGATTCACCATCATGTACTTGGAAAGATACGTCCACACTCCCGGTACAAACATTCCACTACCGAACTGGGAAAACGTATGGTGATTGCCGTTAGGTGTTACGACGTTGTGCCCGGCCTGCGCCCCACCGTTATAGCGAACCACAAGCCGGGCACCCAAATCCCGGGCAAGGAAGTCAACCGTAGCTCCCTTGCCCTCATCACCGTACCCCAACCCCGCAACTAAATAAGCCGTCGCCATTCTACCTGGCTTCGAACATCGGTACCAGAGACTGCGAGACTTCCTTTGCCTCCGATGAAGACATTCCGACCTTCACCAGATCCCGTACCACATGAGCCGGTTCGGTCAGCTTCTCTTCCGTCATTCCCACCAGCGAACCGATCAGTTCACAAATGAGATTCGGATGCTGCAAGGTCACCACACTGTCCTTTCCGAACAAATGCTCGTACTGAACCCGCGCGTGCTTGTATCCACCATTTGGCCAGATGACAAACACATGGTACTTCGACTTCAGTTTCTTGATGACCTCGCTGACGGAAAGTTTCCCTTCGCAGGGAACGCCGAAGATTCTCTGTACCTGTAAAGCCTGCACATGCGTACGAATCGGCTCGTCGGCATACATAAAGAAATAGCCCTTCCGGCCGCGTTTCTCGAGACAGTCGATCTCCGTCATTGAGGAAGCAGCAAACAGGATCAGATCGTACGACTCCCCGTCGTTGCCACCCCCATCGTTCGTCAACCAAACGTTTCGGATATGCTCATCGATGCGATTGTCCGATTCGAATTCCGAAATCTGAATCGAATTTATTCCGACCGCTTCGATGTCGTCGTTTGCCGCGATCAACACTTGTGGATCAGAAATGTACTGCTCCAACAGCGCCATCAGATTCGGCAACTTCTTCTGCGCCACGATTGCGTTCTGAATGTTCGAGCCGGTCACATCGAAACAAACGAAGACAGCATTTGATTCTGGATGCTCTTTGCTGTCCCGGCTCTCCAACTTCGGATACGGCTTGTCCTTGATCCTCTGCGGATCCAGATTCTTGTGGATCTTCGTCGCCGTATCCGAATACTCGAAATCGGACTTGCCGGCTGAACGCCTTGCATAGGTTGCCTTTGTGTGTACATCTGAATCAAAACGACCGCTTCCCATTTTTGTTCTCCTTTTTCTTTCTTCATTCTTAACTAATCCGTAACTTGCAACTTCTGTCGCACGAAAGTCTGACCAGCTCCAGATAGCCGAGAAAACAACATCAACATCTCATTCAAATCTTTCAACTCGTCGGACAACTGATACGAAATTTCAGTCGCCCTCTTTACTATCTTTGCCGCATGAACCTTGACAATCTCATGCCGCTCAGTCCCGTTTCTTCCATTCTTGTGCATCCGCGATTCATGAACATGTAACGCGTGCTCCGACTTGAACTTCCTTCCTTCACAACTTTTTACTAGGCAAATTACTTTCATTTTGATTCTCCTCTTCGTTCTTAGATTTACCTACTTACTACAAACCAACCTTCTCCGGCTCGAACTCGTACTCCAACGAATCCACCCAACCGTTTGCCACAAATGCGTTCCAACGAATCCGACAACTGTCACATCGACCACAAGCCTTGTCACCACCAGCGTAGCAACTCCAGGTCAATTCCATCGGTGCCTTAAGCCTCTTCCCGTGAAACACCACCGTCGACTTGGCCATATTGATAATCGGTGCAACCACCTCGATCGGCCTATTCTCTTCGTAACCAACCCTAGTCGCATAGCGAGCCAAATTATTCCAAGCGTTGACAAAGATTGGACGGCAATCCGGATACCCTGAGAAGTCGACCGCATTCGCCCCGATAACGATCTTCTCGATCCCGTTCGCTTCAGCTATCGACTGAGCCAATGCCAGGAAAATTGTGTTTCTTCCAGGAACATAGGTTCTTGGAACCCGCGCAGTCATCGCCGACATCGCCCGATCCGATGGAAGATCTTCTTCCTTATTCATCAAAGCCGTTGCATGTGCAATTGATTCAGCCAAGGAACTAATATCAACTTGCAACGACTTTAACTTGTAGTGATTCGAAACAGCTATGAAGCTTTCCACTTCCCTATCATGACGCTGACCGTAGTAAACATTCAACGCCAACACTGGTTGCAAACCTTCTTCGATTGCAACCGCTGTTGCCACACAGCTGTCCAGCCCACCACTCATCAACACCAACGTTTCGTTCATGCTTGTCATCCTCCCTTGAATACCACTTCCAAAGCCTGCAACCTTTCCGAATCCAAAAGATTAAGATAGTCGGCGTAGAACTGAACAGGATTTATATATGACGTTACGGCCTGATGGCCAGAATTCTTTGCCGCCTGTTCGATTGCCAGACTATAGAAGTCAGCGTAGACCACAATCCTCTCGTGCGGGACCCTCAACAAATATTCCGTCAAGACCTTCTGCAATCTCCACTCGTACGGAACCCCACTATCATAATGAGGCATCACACTCCACAAAGCCTGAGGAACGATTCCGAGAACTCCCGTCGCATTGGCAAGATAGAAGTCTTCCGGCATCCGCTCCATTACCGCCAAGTGCATCTTGGAAGGATAAGGCTTATCCGCCGCACACGGAACCAGTACGACCTTTCTTTTCCCAGGAGTGTAGTCCGGAAGGATCTTGTTCAAGTACTCCAACACTTCCGGCCGGTGGAAACTTCCGTTCGTTGTTACGATGAACTCTTTTTTGCCCTCCGAAGGACGACGACGATTCGGAGCCACATCCCATTGCATATCAATCTTCCACAACGCGTCGGTTGTCTCCGGCCTGAATCCGCAAAGTACTTCGACCGAAGTCCTATCGAAATCCCTTCTCGGCAACAACCACTTTATCATGTCGTCGTGTTCAAAATAAGATTGCGGACTCACAACTTTGCAACGGAGATACGTCAAGAGAGGAACCCAACTCACCGGAGCCGACTTTACGATCAGCGGGTCGGCATTGTTATACGCGACATTGTAAAACACTTTCATGTAACCGCCGTAGCGGTCTTCGTATGTTGCCCCTTCCGGCAAATGCGTCAGATCGACAACTTCGCTGCTCATCTTTAATCTCCGTCCTTTATTATACAAAAGCTATCTGATGACTTCACCACGTTCAGGGTCACCAAGCTGAATCTGACTTACCCGTCCCAAATTGTAGTCCCACGACTTCCCACCGTGATGTCCAACCGCAGATTTGAAAGAAGCAACCGTCGCGTAACCAACCCTATTCAGCTCGTACGAGAGAAAGCGATCACTATTTATATGTGCCGCCTCTCTGTGAACTTCGTCGAGATACCAACCTGGATTTCCTCTTCTCTCTGCCATTTCTGACAAGATCGGAATGCTAAGCAAAAGGCAATGACCTGTGACATATCCTGGCTCCCAATACTCACCCCACCGCCTCGGCTCTTCAGCACTAAGTGTGGACCCAACAAGACCAATTTTTCTACCAGCGATCGCTGATTCCGATTCAGACCAAACATTGTGCAACTCATCTAGCCACCCATCGTCTACCACGCAATCAGAATTCAACAACACCGCTCGCTGCGTCCTTACTAATCGCAACCCAAGATTACTAGCACGCGTAAACCATTTTTGTTGAGACGTTCTAACATACAAAGCAATTGACTGCCTCTTCATAACTTCCATCAAGTAAGACGTTGTCTCAACCTGAGAGAAGTCATCTACCAAGATCAAGCGAAAATCTTTCGTATGGCCAAACACCGACTCGATACAAGCCGTCGTGTAGTCCAACGCATCGTGGACCGGTATGACGATATCCGTCTGCCTCGACATTCACTTTTCCTTTTTGTGCAACCAATTCTCGTCTAAGTGTCCGTCGATCACAAACGGCTTCTTCTCTTTTGCCTTCTTCGCAAACATCTTCTCCGAGAACTTTTTCTTCTGCTCTTCGTTCAGACTGTGTTTCATTGGATTCGTAATCTTTATGTCGTCCAAACTAAAAACCTCCTGAGCATTGTGCATACCAACAACATACTCGCTCTCGATTGAATGAGCCGAAAACAAACCCGGTGTCGCTTTGTGTACCGCCCAGACGTTGTCCGGATCTATCTTCATCCTCAACATAACCGAACCGAACTTGGACGCCCTCACTGGACTCGAAGACCAACTACTCAAACTGTTTATCGGAATGGCAACTTTTGTCGAACCAGCCAACAACGCACTCGCTATTTTCCCGGCAACATCCCCACCAATTCCACGATACACCACATTCACATCGTGCTGCCTCGCGTATTCCGATGCAAGAGCCTTCATCGCCATCACACCATCTTGCATATCCTTCGCTTTCTTAGCCGCCCACTGTTCTCCGATTACTTTTTTGTGATAGCCTTCAATATGCTCATCATCCGGCTTCCGATTGTAATAGTTCATCGCCACCTGACGCCAAGCTTGAGCTGCCGGATCATCGATCGATCCGGTCCATTCCCGTATCGCATTCTCCATACTAGAACGACTATCCGCACTCACACCCATCTGCTTGTAGTAATTCCCAAACATACTAGGCTCAACAAAACTTCCTACCTTCTGTTTTTCGATTACCGCCTTCGCCAAGTTCGCCGCCAGCGACTGTTTGTTTTCCGTCAGCTCAACAGGCTTTACATCCCCAGCCTTCTTCAAAAAGATTCTTACATCGTCTTTCGAAATCTCTAGTTGCCAAAGACCGGTCTTCGCCCCGCCTTGCTTCAAGGTATTCTGTGAGATATTATACAAAGTCCGACCGATCTTATCCTCGATCTCTTTCTTGATCTCAGAAACCTTCTGCCACTCTCCTTCCTTCGAAGCAAGCTTCTGATACACCTGAGCTACAACTGTACCCTGACGAAAGTATCCTCCGACCAGATTTGAATTTGGAGGAGAACTCCAATCCCGTCCCTTCCAGGACTTTGCTACAGGCTGATCTTCCGGCTTCTTTTCTTCCACCACATGAGTCGTTTGTTTCACCGCCGGAGTCGACTGCTCGTACATCTTTGTTACCAGCAAGTTCGTTCTGGACTCCAGCATCCCGGCAATCTGTTTCTGTTCAGCCTTTGGCATCAACGGAGCATTCTGCTCGACATACTTTTGCCAACCACCCACCTTCTCAGCCAAGAACGAAATCTCGTTTACCTGCGTTCTGAATCTATCGGTCATATCCGCAACCGATTTTATACCAGCCGCGTCACCTACCTTTGCGTAGGAAGAATTCGTACTCTTATCGAACAACTTGTTCACTTCCGTGATCTGATTCAACAACCCTTCGGGCTTGTCGCCACCCTGTGCCCTCTTCAAAAACGTCCCACCCTGATCGATCCGATAAACCATCCCTTGCGGTCCGACAATAATGTTGTCGTGACCTTGCCCAACAGCATCCCAATTCGCCGTCAGCACATCCGCAGCAAAGCCATCCAGTATCTTATTGGCAATCTCTTTCGTGATCCCGTACTGCGCCAAAGTTTTTCCGTTCGGCGCAACCATCTCTGAAGCAATTGCATGTTTCCCATCAGCCTTCGTAAAGAGAACCGACTTCTGTGCACCCAACCCCAAGTCGTTGTAGATCTTGTTTGCCAGTGCTTCTCCTCTTGCTTGTCGATCGTCCGTATACCATTTTACATATCTGGTAACACCATCGCTGCCTTTATACATCCCACCAGGATTCGTTCCCTTCTTCTCCCCGACTTTCTCAGTCATGTAGTCAACCGCATGAGGACCTTCCGGACGACCGCACTTTCCAACTTCAGGATTACAACCGGAACCTGGACCACCAGCCTCGATCTGAACCAGATCACTACCATCTTCAAAAGCACAACAGGCTTTTGGTCGGACATGAACCCCGAATTGTCCGCACCAGATCTCCCTCCCGTCCCGATCTTTTCCTTCCGCCACCTTTCCGTATTCACATCTCGGAAAGCAACCGAATCCTTTTACCTTTGGACGTTCGGCATAATTTGCTTCCTCCTGTGTATACTTCTTCTTCATCGGTAGTGGATTCCACTCCGAGTCCGGATTCCCGTATCGGTAGAATTGACACGAGCCCGCTTCCATCGAAATCTTTCCTTCGACGGTATAGCAAGCAGGCGTATCTCCCCAATCCATCAACTGCCGGTAGTAGCAAGATCCACACAGATACTTTCCTTCAGGATCCCACGTCGGACCTTCCTCGGCATAGAAGGCCAACGTCTGCATCAGTTCTCTTTTTTGATTTTCTCTTTTTGTGTTGTAATCGTCAGGACCTGGATCAGGTATTTCGTGGTTTAGAGCCGCGAACATCTCTTCCAGCATTACCTGACTTACTTCTGGTGGTATCGCTAGTAGACTCATCCAAAGCCACCGATTGTCACTGCTGGGAATCCCGATACAAGCTGCGTGTTCAATGGACGCATATTTTGATCGGTATGCTTCTTCGTCAACCGATCACGAAAAGCTTTCGTTGCCCGTTCCTTTCGTTTCGTGACGTCAAGAAATCTGTTATCTTTTTCCATGGGATCGTCTACGGGAATTCTCTTGCCCTTACGATCCGACGGCGGACGATACATGATCTGTGTATCGGCTATATGCTGATAACCACCGTCGTACATCTGAGGTTCTCCCCAAGCTTCAATCTTGTGAGGACCCGTCTTCGACGTTTCAAGAACTTTCTTCTTGAACGATTCCATTGGAATGACATCCATACCACCGTAGAACTTTCCACTATCGTAATGAGCCAAGAAGGCTTTCTTTGCCTCTGCCTTCGAATCCCAACCCAGCATTACCTTGTCCTCGTCGTACGTCTTAAACTCAGGCTGTTTCAGGATGTGAACCACGAAAGCCATCTTCGCATTCGGATTCGGACCAACGAAACAATCCACCCCACCACCATCCATCCCTTTCGATCCCTTCACATAACCGTAATCAAACTTCATGTGAGTTTCCCAAGGCCCCCAATGTGGTGACTTTCCACGCCGCGTCGAACCAGCTCTGTTCTCAACAGAGATATCCAATCCCTGAAACTTCAGACGCTTGTGGAGTTTCCTGTTCGAGTACAATTCAATTGCCGCAGCTAGTTTCATACATGCAACCCCAACGTCGCTCTCGGATTCTTCACGAACTTTATCGCATCGTCAGCCTTTGACTTCGAAGCCGACCATGGAATTGCCCGATCGTCCACATAGCTGCTTGCAGGAATCTTGTGATTCGTTACAAACATTCTCGGAAAGCCTTGACGATCTAACCAATTCGCTACCAAGTCCGTTTCTTTTCTAGCCGTCAGTATGACAACCTGATAACCGTGTTTCAAACAAAGTCTCAGCAACTTCAACCCTTCCGGTATCGGTGGACCGAAATGTCCCCGATTATAAGGACCCGCAGTCTGTGACAACACACCATCGAAGTCAAAGACACACCGTTGCGTCCTGAGAATCCGGATGTGTAATCGAATGCTCTTTTCTAAACCGCATCGTCTCGATGATATTCATCTCACACCTTCACATACATTTTCTCGATACATTCAAGCTGAGCATCGCTCAACTTCCCAGTTCGTTCCCACAGCGGCACCCATTCCTCCAGCCTATCACACTCCCAACTGTTCAACTTGTGTAGATTATTCGTCAACTCTTCAAAGATCTGTGACAATTTTGAAACGTCCAACGTGTGCGCCATTCTTTTTTCTCCTTCATCTTTTACGAAAATTCCTCTCTCCGTATAACTTCACCGCTTCTTTTTCTATCGTCTCACGAGATGGAAACCATCTTATAAAATCCACTCGCATCTCGATCGTGTCCATTACAAACTTTAGATTGCGATACTCGCATCCAAGAGTCACCACCTCCGCATCCCGACCTTTCAAAACAAATCCGAACTTGAATGGCTGAGACTCGCTTTTTAGTAGTTCGATCTGTTTCTTCCTGTCTAGAGGAACACGACCCTCTTTGTCCACCATCTAACACTCTTCCCAAACACCGTACTTCAAATGCCCGTGCCTCACCGTCTTTTCTCCCTTGTCGTGACCCCAAACCTTTATCGACGGACTAACCGAAATCGAAATTACTTTTCCGTTCTCGTCTTTGTGTTCCACGATCTGATGATTCGACAAATTACCAATCCCACAACCAGGAAGATAGAGCCACCATATCTCGCTTTCATTCCAGTAGCACATTACCTGATCATCCAAATCCGGCATCCCCGCAATCAACCTTGCTTGCTCAGACATGTATATCACCCGCTTGGATGTAACCGTGCCAACCACAATGCCACGGGCACCTATCCGCTACAACCTGCAACGATGGACTCGCCGTCAACGTTCCTTCCTCCGCAGATCCAGACCAGGACCAACAAGAACCATGAGCCTCCGAGTGGACGCAAGATCCTTCTTTCGTTTTCTGAGCACAGTTCAAAGCCGTCGTCCAACAATGCACCCGACTGCAACCGATACAACAGATCGCATAGCCGGCAATCCAATCGTCCAACTGAACATCGTTCTCATCTCTGTGATACCAATGGATTCTCCAAACATCTCCAGGTTCCGCCTTTGGAGTTTCCGCCCAATACTTCTGTATCACCGGATCTGTTCGCCACGGATCTGTTTCCAAATAATGAGACTCAAACGTTTCTCCCGCTGCCTTCAGATCGGCGTAGTGCCAACCGTCGGTCCTGAACCGCATCTTCACAACATTAAGTGTACAAACTTTTGATCAATAGTTCTGTGCTTTCCGTTGTCCAAAGCCACCGTCAGCATCCGTTCCTTCCGCCTGAGGATTTTTCCACGACCAACTTCGTCCACCGTCACCCTGTCTCCCAAGGCCAGTGTACAACCGCAAGGACCGGTCACCTCTCTCGCCGCTTCCAACCTAGCCCCTTCTTCGAATGGATCTAGATTTCTCCGCCTCGTCCTTTCAATCACTCGCTTCGATCTCCAGTTCTTGATCGTCAGATCCGAAGCAGATGGTTCCCGCCACGTATGATGACTGGCCAGATCAGATGAACTCGCATCCGCCGTTAGCCCCGGCGACAAAGCCAAGGACGTTCTTTGCCTCAACTTCTTCATCCGCCTGGCTCCGGGTGATACCACAGCATGATGTCTCGCTGATGGTGCATGAGCTGCGCCCGGTGACATATAGTCAGCAGCAAATTTGATTAGATCTCGTAACTTCAAGGCTTCACCCCTATTCCGTAATGCTCAGACATCCTTTGCTGGAATTCCTTACCGTCTTTCGTTCCCCAACTACCAGCCAACTTACGACCGGAAGTATTCTCTTCGTGAATCTTAAACTCTCCCTGTTCTTTTGGAACCTGTGTGTGAACTACAGTTCCATTCTTGCCCTGATAGAAATTATGATGATGTGTTTCCGATTCCCTCGCCCCTTCCTTCATATACTGAAACGTTCCGGCTTCTTTGTGTCGGCCAGATCCTGGGCCACCGGAGTAGACCGAAATTGTCGTCTGCAAATTCATTTCTTATCTCCCAGACCGACCCACGTCTCGAATCACCGGACCACTCTCCCGCCATATCGCACAATCCTTTATCGCTTCATAAGCATGCAAGCCGTGCCTGTTGTTACAATCATCGCACAAAATCATCCAGCGAGATTTCACCATTCTTCCATCCGGCCGTTCCCAAGTCCCTTCTGGCATCCCTGGACCAAAGCTATAAAAATGTTGTGGTCGCTTTTTCGGATGCCCACAATGCAAAATCATTTCCCCATTCCTCGGCTGCTCTTTTGTAAATGGTCTCGTGTCTTCACGCAATTGTCAGCTCAGCTCCCCTCCGGACTTCATCGTCTTTGGATCAACAGGATTCAAGCGGGGCTGCTCCGCTATCTTCTTCGGTACGCTCGTTCTCTCGTGATCCCCGAACATGGACCAGCAACCGAGAGCTATATCTTGTATTCCTTTGGCAGTCGTAGGACCGGGCTTTTTCAGATCAACCAACTTTTTTGGCTCTCCCATGATCCTCTCCTTTACAACGACGGATTTGTTTTCTGGTTCGCGAACCAGAAGGCCCCAATCCCACCAGCGGCAGTCACCGAAGGCGTCGGTCTGGTCCCTGCGGTTTCCTGCGCCTTCGTTACCGTATAGCCAACCGAGTCAAGGTTCTGCAACAATCCCAACCCGACCCTGGCAATTTCTTGCTCCCTGATCAACGGCGCAACATGAAAGCTCATCTTGATTCTCCTTTGTTAAATTCCAGCTCCACCTGGACCACCGGTACCTCCGGCACCAGCAGCCCCCTGACCGTGACTACTAGGTCTCCGATCTCCCATCCTCAGTATATCCGCATCCTTGACAACCCTTGGCTTTGGATGTTTCAAAAATCTCGCTCTCGTTCTATTACCAAGCTCTTCATCCTGAAAAATATCAGCAGCAGCTAACTTCTTTACTCTTGCTCCTCCCGAGGCTCCCGTCGCCGATGGCTTGATCCCTTTGTAGGCGGGCCACGCCGCAGCATCTGCTTCAGCTTTTGTCGCCCAACGAGAAATAATCTCCCCTTCCGGTGATACCACAGCCCAACGACCGTGCCCGGCAACCCTTCCCGGCATTTGTTCGAAAATGGATTTTTTGTCTTCACGATAGGCCCCATCAATTTCTACTGGCTGGGGAAAGTCTAGCAAACTATGTAACTCCTTCCTTAGATCGTTCAGTCTTTTGTTCTTTTTGTCGAGCCAGTTCTTAATCCATTCGTCACTGGAACGAGAATCTGGAACCGTCGCTTGAGCCCCCGCAGCACTCGCACCAAGTGTTTGCAACTTGATTGTGTTCGACAGATTCATTTGTTTGTTTCCGGGGAAACCGGATTCTTCGTCGGTGCGTCTTGTATCACTTTCTTCACATCCGTTTCTCCCAACGCCCTCCAGTTCTTTGGTTCCTCTGCCGCCCTTCTGATCGAAGGCGACGTTGACTGCGTCGTGTTTACCGGCTGTAGAATATCTTTGCTCATGCCCGTGCCACCTCTTCTTTCCCTTTCAACTTCTCGTACTCTGCCCGCACCATCAAACTAACCAACCCCGTAAATTTCACTTGAGGAACCCAAAAGAGTTCCTGTAACAACTCGGTATTGTCGGCCCTCATGTCAAAAATTTCCTGTGTCCTAACGAACCTTTCGTCAAGACAAGTATGCGCGTCAACAAAGTCTTTTGATAGACCCATTTCAATCCTGGCAGCCTCCAGAAAGTCAGCAACGGAATGCGATTCCCCCGTACCGACAACGTAATCCATCGGCACCTCACGCTGCAGCATCAAATGCATCGCCTTCACATATTCCCCAGCAAATCCCCAATCCCGTCTGGAGTTCAAATGGCCCATGTACAAATTATGTGACGAACCCGTCGCCCAAGCAGCCACATGCTTTGCGATCTTTCTGGTAACCATTTCATGTCCTCTGCGAGGACTTTCATGATTGAAAAGAATCCCACCCACCGCGAAAATTCCTTTGTCCCGGTACAGCGAAACCAACTTGTGAGCCGCAAACTTTGAAACTCCGTACGGAGAGGTCGGCCTCATCTGTGTCTCCACCGTACAAGCGCCTTCTTGATTTCCAAACATCTCCGAACTGGAGGCTTGATAGACTTTCGTATCCTTCTTCAAATACTCCACCACTTTTAGAATTCTCGCCAAGCCACCCGTATTCACATCGAAGGTCTCTTCCGGCATCTCCCACGACAGCGGTACATACACCTGCCCCGCCAGATTGTATATCTCATCAGGCCACGACTTTCTGATCGCCGTTCTGATACTAAGTTCGTCACGCATATCGAGATAGACAAACTCCACGTTTCCCGTTTCCATAATTTTCTGTGCCCAAGTTGCCTTCTCGATCGTCTGCGCCGATCTAGGATCCCTCCTGATTCCACAGAACACCTTGTATCCCAACTCCAACAGATGCTCCGTCAGATAAGTTCCGTCCTGTCCGAGGCTACCGGTTACAAGTGCTGTCTTCATCCTTCTCTCCTTTTTACCATTGCGAGTGAAGCGAAACCGTAGTCGTTTACCAATCTGCAACTATCGTCCCAGTCCCAATCGTACTCACCAACCCCACCCAAAAATTCAAACCCATCACCGTGAGCTATATTCGACAACTCCAAGTACGTTGACTTGTTGAACATCTTCCCGGCCCTCAAATACGAATACTGATAGTGGTCCGTTTCGTCTTCAGCAAAGTCGGTCGTCATGAAAACCAAGCCACCCGGCCGAACCGTACTCAGTAAATCCCGAAAAGCCTTTTGATACTCTCCAATGTGCTCCAACGTCGATATACAAAAGGCCGCGTCCATCCCCCGATCCGCGTCAGTAAAACTACCCATTCCTTTATTCCGAAACTCATAAACGCCAGCCTTCCCATTCTTCTTCATTCGAACCCGACGCATCTGCTCTACCGTGTACTCGTATAAATCTCCAAACTGCCAGATCTCATACATCAAAACTGTATGGCCAAGCCAAGAGAGAATCGGAGACAGAAAACTGCCAGCGCAGCCAACGTCAGTTACGTGTAGTCCTACGACATCACCGTACACAGCTTTCAAAACCTTTTGCGCCAATGTATACTCCCAAACTCTGTGCTTATGTTGAGGAGGATACCACATTTGAATCTGACGTTGCACTTCTAACAAGATTTCGCCTTCGTCTTTCAACTCTGTGTAATCAGCTTCATGCATCGTTCGCGACAAAATCACTTCGGTACTCCAACGAAATCTTTATTTTCTATACTGTGATCAGCGACCGTAATTACCTTGTAGCCAAGACCTCGTACAAAGTCATTCAGATCCTCTACTCCATAACCATTCGAGCGCGCCGGTCTCATATTGAACTCATAGCAAAGTACCGGACGATACGATTCTATCGTTTTCCTAGCTCCTTCAAGAACTCTTAGATCACAGCCTTCTGCATCCACTTTAATAAGAGCCACATCTTCAAAAGCAAAAGAATCCAAGGCCTTTGCTCTAAACTCGTAAACATCTTTTCCAGGCTCTAACCAAAGCCAACCCGAACAATCTCTCGATGCATAATCCAGTTTCCCATTCGCCAACTTCTCATAGGCACAATCTGGACTAACTTTCAAATCAATCTCTTTGTCATAGAGCGCCACGTTATACGTCGTTACTAAATTGGTCACTCCGTTTTCTTTCACATTCATTCTCAAAAGCTCAAACACTTCCGGACTTGCTTCAAAAGCCTTTACCTTAACACCTCTTAATGCCAGACGAATGGTAAACGTACCGATATGCGCCCCCACATCAACCATTATCTGACCTGAAGTCAAAGTGTCCATCCAAGGAAGCAAATACGAATCCAGAATCTCTCCGGACGCCGTCTTCGCACCTAACCAATCCCCATCCCAAAAATGATACTTTCCGTGACTGCCACTGCCTTCTAGAATGTTCATCTTCAGCGCACTCTTGTAATCACAAAGCGCACATAATCATTTCCATCCGTCTGTCCCGCCGTCGAACTGTGAGCCCGAATTACGTCTCCAGAAGAAAGTCCCAAAGTGATTGAACAACTGTGCAGCTGACCAGCACTCATAGAAAATGCGCAAAGACGATTCGCCACCGTTAGACTATTCGTTGTTGTTGCCCCACTTGAGTTCAGAGAAATGATAGACGTATCACCATTCGCCGAATAATTCGTATAGCTAATCGCGTAGATTCCGTTCGTGTTGATTGTAAATGAATCGCCGTTTGTAGCACTTTGCGTTAGAGTAATATCGCTACCAACGTTTACATCCACATTCGAAAATCTTCTGGCATAGAGACCCGTTGAACCGAAACCATTTCCAGTATCCATGCTAACTTCTGATGTTGCTAACGTCGGAGGAGCCGAGGTCTGTGACCACACCAATCCGGCGAACATCAACAGCAATCCAAGCAAAACCACGTACGACTTTTTCATACTACTTCTCCTTTTGTCTCTACTTTACAAACTTCTCTGACCAATTCCCTATACTGTGCGCCAGTCTTCGACCAACCCAACCCTTCCAACAGCCTCTTTGGCTTCTTCGCTTTCTCAGGCGAAGACAATATCTCTTCTACCGCTAAGTATACATCTTCTTCCCTCAAACAGACATACAACTCATCTCCATAAGGCAACAACGTACGAAATTTCTTGTGTGTGGAAATGATCGTCGGTCTCCTTGCCGCTAAGCCTAACCGAACCGATCCCGATTGTCCCAACTGATCTTCAGGACTGTATGAATTGAACCAAAAGATATTCAATGTACATTCCGCTAGCATCCGCACCACTTCCTGCACCGTATACCAATCCTTATGCATGTCAACAAGTGATCCAAGGTGACCAGCTATCCCTTTCAAGAAATCGTCCGTACCCATCTGATCCGACTGTGAAGAGATGATTCGACAACGAGCATTGAACTTCTTTGCCACCTCCGCAACCACGTCAAATCTCTTCCAAGGAAATGCAAACCCAGCCGTTCCGATCCACCTGTCTTCATAAGGAGCCGGAAGATCTTCTATCTCCGGTATCCCATGCTGAATACATCGAAAGTTTGGTTGCTGGCCAACAAACGTCATCTCTTCGTGAGCCACCACCATATCCACCACCAACAGCATATTACCTTCTTCGATCACCGGAGGCTCCCGAAAGGAGTTCTGTAAAATCAGAATTGTCTTCTTTCCGCACTCCTTCAACCACCTCATATCTTGTTCTGTCACCGTAACCCGAGACGGATGCCAGTTCACGATAACCACATCCACATCATCTATATTCGTCTGCCGGACCTGACTCAATAAAGGAGCTAGTCCCATGACAACAAATTCTTTTTCCAGCTCCGTAACCAGGTCTCTAGCATACTGAGCATTTCCGCAGCGAAGATCCCAATTTGATATCAGCCCGACTTTCAAACCGCACACCCTTCACCCTGCAATCCTAAATCTAGAACCGCCGGTCCGAATGTTCCGATGTTTCCGTGTACCTGAGTCCGATCCAACTTTCCGATCTCCTCTTCGAAAAGTCTGATCAGTCGCTGGCGGTGAAAGAACAACCGACTCCGCGAGATAGTAGGTAGCTCCAGGACCATCATCTTCTCGTCGTCGTCGCCACCCAATTGCCAAAATTTTTCGAAATCGTCCTCTTGAATCCCGACAGAGTAGCGTTCCGGATGGTTCCACACGTCTGATCCCGGAAATGGTTGAAACAAGCTCAATGTTACCGCGCTTGGTCTTACCCTTAATATCCATTCCTCTAACTCCTGAATCGATTCTTCGGTCTCGCCGGGAAAACCGATCATGAGGAAAGCTCTTGCAAACATCCCCGCATCCTGACACATCTTTACACCGATTTCATTTGCCTCCGGTGTCGTACCCTTGTTCATCGCCTTCAGCATTCTCCTACTTCCGTGCTCGATTCCGAAACCAAGTTCCGTACAACCACGGTCCGCCATGTACCGGAAGAGGTCTGGATTTCTAAGGTTGACTCTCGTACAAGCCCGCCAACGCATTCCATAGGAATGCAAAACATCGGATATCTGCCTACATCTTTCTTCTCGGATGGTAAAGGTATCGTCCTGAATTCTGATGGCCTGTACGCCCAGCGCTGACAAAGTGGCAACTTCCTTCTCGATCTGGCCAATGGTCTCTTCACGTAGTTTAGTCCTCGCATCCGCACAGAATGTACAACCATACGGACAACCCCTCGCCGTATACAACGAGGCGGTCATCAGATTACTCGCATCCAGTTCCTTCCCTTTTGCAGACGTCGAACTCAAGGCTCCTTTTTCAAATCCAGCTTCCCATAAGTCGAAAGCCGGTCCAGCGATTCTGGTGACATCAGGTAAAGGTCCCGTAGGTATTTTATGCGTTCCGAAATCGTCCCACCAAACGAGACCAGGTATGAAGCTTGTCTTTGGACTATCACCTCGTCCACAAACGGACACGAACTCCACAAACGATTCTTCACATTCTCCATACATGACAAAGTCGAAGGGTTCGAAATACTTCCGTTGCTTGAAACGTTCGTGGGGACCTTCCATGATATGAGTAACATGCGTACCGCCCAACACTTTAATTTTTGCAGGCCACGCCGCAGCCAATTCCTGTCCCCACTTGACGTTGGCAGTAGTTGCAGAAAGGCCCAGTACATCACACGGCTCGAGAAGTTCTTTTCTGATTCCAAGATTTTTCCCATCCCACGTCGTCACCCGATGACAATCTAAAACCTTCACATCGTGACCTGCCGCCCTCAATGAACCAGCCAGATATAGAATCCCAAGATGACAATGCAATCGAGGATTGAAAAGTCGCCAGCTCGGACTATCCAACAGCAAAACTTTTGTCAACTTTTGTCTCCATTCTCATTGCCTGTCTCCCCAATTTGTAACCAAGGCCACCTTTCACACAACAACCCCAACTTTCATTTCCGCTTCCACCAACATGTGAACCACGTTTACAAACTTGTACCGAGCTTTCCAACCAAGGGTCTTCTCAGCTTTCAACGGCACCGCCTGCATACAATTTCTCTCTTGTGTTTTTCTCTCCGCCTTCTCATAAGTCACGTACTTGTCGAAATCTTTCTTCACATCCGGACAACCGGCAACCGATAAAGCCTCCATCACAAATTCCAAACAAGTATGTGACTCTCCAGTCCCGATTACAAAATCCATTGGTTCCTCTTGTTGAAGCATCATCCAAGCCACTTCAACATATTCCGGAGCCCATCCCCAATCCCTTCTGGCATCAAGATTACCAAGCTTCATCGGCTCCCACTTTCCGGACTCCAACTGTTCCTTCCTTATCCGCGCCGCTTCGCTCGCAACCTTCATCGAGAAAAAGAACTTGTCCCGCCTCGGAGACTCGGCATTAAAAAATATTCCAGTACAGGCAAACAACCCATACCGCTCTCTGTAGATTCGAACCAAATCCATTGCCATCATTTTTGACAGCCCGTATGGATTCTCTGGCAATTTATTTGTATCTTCAGACTGCATCACCGAAGCCTTTTCAAACACTTCAGCAGAACCAGCCTGAAAGAACTTTGCTTGTGGAGCTGAAAGCCTCAACTGACCAAGAAGCTTCTGTACTGCCAAACCATTCACCGTCAAATATTTCCCCGGCAGATGCCATGAATCCGGTGCATAGTTTAATCCGACCATATTGTAAATCTCATCCGGCTGCTCTTCACGGAAAAGATTCATCAACAAAAGAGGACTAAGCTCTTCGAAGTCGAAATCACGACCGGTCGGCCGAGCCACTTCGTACTGTTTCGATTTCAAAAACTCGACCAGGTACTGACCCATCTGTCCGCTTGCCCCGAAGACAATTGCTTTCTTCATACTAATCTCTCCTCGAAATAGCAAAAGTCTTTGACACAACTCTCTTCATCCACTCCTTCCAATCCTCCTCTAACTCCTTTCCTAACGAGGGCAGCTGAACAAATTTGTTCTCTTCCATCAACTCAGGCTCAGGCTCTTGTCTGTTCCCGACAAACCGCATGATGACTTTTCTACTCATGCCCGTATCGCATCCAATTCTTCGGCCAAATCCCTGGCAGTCGGAATCAAACCCATTGAATCTTCACCCATACAACTAATCACCTTCGGATAGGGCAACGGAATGATAAACTTCCCTCCGCATGTCATCCAAAACTTTTCCCGCTCCCTTATCGATTTCCAAAAATGATACGGACACAAAAGAAAATACTCCGCATACATCCGCGCTTGTTCCTCTGGAATGATTGGTATATCCAAACCAGCCATTCTCTTCCCGTACTTTCTCGGATCTCTTTCCGCGGCGGCGATCAGATAATCCGATGCCCGTTCCTCTTTGAACAGAGACTGAAGCAACGTCATTCCTCTTGTCGAAGCGCCATAGGCGTATACCTTTTTACCGGCCCGCTTCAATTCCTTTAGAAAACTAAGCAAGACTTTGGTCATCCCATCAACCCGCTCCGCGAAGTTCACTATCGACTGCTCTGAAAGCTGGGACGATTCTGTTGCCAACAACTCTTGCATCGAAGGCTCTTCCACCGCTAAAGCCTCGTTCTTATGCGCCGCATAGATTCTTATACTACCGCTGTTTACGTCGTTCAGACTCACATCGAATATTCCCAATCCGACTTTTTCAAGCATCGGTTTCAACGTTGACAACGAGTAGTAACACAAATGCTCGTGACTGATGTTATCGAAAGCCAGGTTCTTCACCATCAGCCCGAGATAGTTCATCTGCAAAATGAAGACACCACCTGGCGACAGACAAGCTTTTACGTCACGCAAAAAATCCAGTGGATGATCCAGATCGTAGAACATCGCGATCGCCGTAATGATCTTGTAGCGAACCCTCTTGGAAGTCGAGAGAGCCTCTACAGCATTGAAATACTTTGGCAAGATCTCGAAGTTCTCATCTTGTCTAACACGAAATCTACCCGCAGACTCCTCTGCCAAATCAACCGCAGGTTCAAAACCGACCTTGAATATACCCTTCGATGGATAATTCATAAGCAACTCTCCATCGTTTGAACCGATATCGCAGACCGCGTCTCCTGCCACCAGATGTGCCCGATTGATTGCCGAGTCAACCACATTCGCCAGCGCATCTCGCATCTGTTCGTTCACACTGGAACGATACCAGAATTTTCTATACAACGTATCCGCATCCACGGTGTGTTTTAGCTGTACCAATCCGCATCCTTCGCAATAAACCAATTGCAACGGTGCCTTACCCCTTCCAACTTCTCCTTCATCAAGAAAGTCAACGATCGCCTGAGGACCGAAGTTCAGCAAGATCTTTCCGGAGAACTCTTTACCACAAGCCCTACAAGATAATCTCTCCGTAACCTTTGCCATCATTCTTCTCCTATGCCATCTGAAAGTCTCTTGCGTATTCCGGTGTCAATTCCGTGCAATGTACGCCGACCTTCCCAGTATGCTGCACATAACTCTGCTTTGTTACCCAACGATCACCAGGACGTTCACAAAAGTGACAAAGATCCAACGTATCCCCATCCGGCGCACACCAAGCCCCCTGCTGCCACTTTACTCCCCATTCTCTCCACTCCTGCCTTGACAACGTCATGCCGTGACCACAAATTGATCTCACCAATACGTCTTCACCAGAATCATCCAACGTCTTGTGCACCCATTCGTAGGCGGATCTGTAGACGGACCAACTCTTTGCTTCTGGATGCCTTTTAATCAAACCATCCAGCTTCCACAACCACAACGGATTGAACAATGAGTCATCCCCCATCCACGTTACATAATCAACACCGAAGTCGTTGAACAACCACGTCGTACCGAATGCCAGTGTCTGTTCGGTACCGTCCAATCCAGCGTCAGACTTCAGGATGACGTTAAACTTTGTCCGCAGTCCATCGAGCATCTCGGCGTAGTCAATTTCATGCCCGTCTTTTGCCAGCAACAATAAACGAGTTTCCTGTTGCAACGATTCCGTTCTCGCCAACGACTGAAAAGCGTTCCATGCCAGTTTCTTTCTCTCTGTCGAATATAAATAGCTCGGCAACACGATGCCCAGTTTCATTTTATGCCCCCACTGTTGAGTATAACTTCTCCGGTTCGTCCTCCAATCCATACAACCGACTCAACTCAAGCACGTGCTTCGCTCTGGAATCGTTCAAGCTAACGATATGTTTACAAAGTCGCGCCAACTTGAACGCCTGTGTATCCGGCGTTTCTCGAACTTCGTCTTCCGCTCTCCACAACAAAGCGTTTACCGCAGCCAAGGCATTTCTGTGTTCCGCAATTTGTATCTGTTTTTTATCGTGTCGAGCTTCGTCCCCACAACAATCCTCCAGCAAACCAGCCTGCCACGTACGAAGTACTTCATCCAAAGAAGCCTTCTCCGCTTCGAAGTGTGTCGAATCAACATTCTTTTTCTTTGCCGCATTTACCTTCAATTCCAGAATCGACAACCGATCCAGAATCTCACCTGGACTGGGATTGAGTAGTCGCACTTTCTTTTTCTCCTTCTGGCTTTATCTCCAACTTCCCTTCAAACTGAAATGAACTGTCGATCACATCTGCAAAATGTTTTGACAACACGCTCAACGCGTCGTCAATATCGTCTGCGTCAAATACCGCATCCGCTTTCAGCCTGAATCTCATCTTTCTTTTCCTCTTCTTTCTTCGGCTCCAACATACTGATCAACAAATTATGCAGATCCGGATGCAGGCCGTTGCACCAGATATCCGGACCCACATCCGTGACATACAACTTCTCGTGGTACTCCACCGGAACGTATTGACGGAAGATTTCCTGCATCACGAAAATTCTGTCAGCCCACTCGAACAGCATCTTCAAAGTCTCGGGCGAATTCTTCTCCCACGAACAGGCCAGGGCATCTTCGCCATACCGGTACTTCATCAGAAAGCCCAGCGCAACGCTTCTTGAATTGCCGCCCTGACACATGCAAAGGACCTTCATTCCAACCACCACTTGTTATCCACGTACCACTTCACCGCTTCCGTCACCCCTTTTAGCAAACCAACGTGCGGTATCCAACCAAGTTTGTTCATCTTATCGCAAACCAAAGCGTAGCGCCTGTCATGTCCCGGTCTAACGTTTCGGTCGTTGATAAGTCTTATACGACTCTCCCAAGAACCGTTATCAGAAACCTTTCCGTTCATCTTGATATCAAATGCCTGAATGATTCGCTTTGCCAGTTCCAGATTTTCCAACTCTTGTGAACCGGCAACATGGAAGACCTGCCCCGGTTCCACATCCGCTTCAAGAAGTTTCATTACCGCCGTACAATGATCCGTCACCCACAACCACTGCCTCCTGTGTTTCCCATCGCCATAGATCGGTAGCTTCTCACCCTTCAGCAATGCCTTGACAAACGTCGGAAACACTTTCTGAGAATGCTGATACGGTCCGTAGTTATTTTCCGTTCTCGTGATCGCCGTCCACATTCCGAACGTGTGGGTGTATGAGATTACCAAGGCATCCGCTCCGGCCTTTGCAGCTGCATAAGGATTCGTCGGATTTATTCTCGCGTCCTCCTTGTACGCTCCTTCCAGGATTGCCCCGTACACCTCGTCGGTCGAGATCTGAATGAACCGTTTGACTCCATTTCTTCTGGCATCTTCCAGAATTTTGTACGTGCCGACCACGTTCGACTCGATGAACGGCCACGGATCCCGAATCGAATGATCGACAAATGTCTTTGCCGCGAAGTTCACCACCGCATCGCAACCCTCCGACAACCCGGAGATATCATTCAACAGATCACCGTGTACGATCCGAAACCTGTTCAACGTGTCCGACATCGCGCCACGAGCCCTGTGAATAACCAATCTGTTTATGTTTCGCTGATCCGAATTCCTGACAAAGGCCACCACGGAATGATCGGTCTCCGCCAGTACCTCCTTTACAAAATGACTTCCGATGAAACCACTTGCTCCCGTTACGAGTATTTTCATATCGTCATCCTTTTTTATATCGCTGCAGACATCTTGACTTTTTGTACAGGTTTCTTTTGATACTCTTCCACCAACTTCCCTGCCGCCAACCAAGCCTCGATACTGGACCCAGCATCAATCCACTTTCCTTTCACCTTTGTCCATCCCAACACATGCTCGTTCGCATACAGATTGTTCACATCGGTAATTTCCAGTTCACCTCGAGCAGAAGGCAAACAACTTCTGATCTTTCCGAATACCGATGCGTCGTAGAAGTACACGCCGATGATCCCAAACTTACTCATCGGCAATTTGGGTTTTTCTGTTATGCAAAGAATTCTCTGCGTCGAAGCCTCGATCGTCGGCACCCCGTAGTTCTGTGGATCTAAAACTTCCGCCGCCAACACCATTGCCCCACCACTATACTTCTGCCGATACATCTTCACATAGGGTTGCAGCGAATCATCCAACATGATGTTATCGCCCAACACCACGCAACAATCATCTCTATTTACGAAATTCTCCGTCAGTGCCAGTGCCGCCGCAATCCCTCCTTCCCCTTCCTGATATGCATAATAGAGCGACTTGAATCCCCATTGGCTTCCGTTCTTGCAGAGCTTCACGATCTCTTCCGTTGACTGACCACCCACCACGATCATCACATCTTCTATCCCAGCCTCCGACAACATATCCAGCGGATAAAATATCATCGGCCGGTCATATACCGGAAGTAGATGTTTGTTTGTCACCAACGTCAATGGTCTGAGCCTCGTGCCCAAACCTCCGGCCAGTACAATTCCCTTCATGCTTTTTCTCCCTCTACTTCTTTATTGAACTGGCACCAACTCCACCGACAAATCCAACAGGCAGAGTTGTTGCCGGTATCAGTAATGCTTTTGGTTTGTTGAATACCAACTGGTACCAACCCTCTTGCATCACGAACTGTGTCGCCCATTGCCAGACTGCATGTCCGACCAGTGCCAACGAGAAGTTACTTATCAGCACCGTATGCGCAATCGGATTGTACACATAGGTCAATCCCGTTACCGCACACAACGACGTGAGCGAAGCAAAGAATATTTTTATAGCCTTCGCACTCTCTTCCGTCAGGATCGGAAACCAGGAAACCTTTTTCAGCATCTGCAACAAGTAGGAAAATACCGCACCCAACACGATCTGTGACGTGAAACCTTGTATGCTATCCACTGACCCTCCTCGATTCAACAAAATCCGCTTCTTCTTTTCGGACCGGGAGTAGTTGCCATCCGGCGTCTCTTCTTTCTATCTGCTTGTCTGTCGCCTCCCCTTCAGGAGAACAATGCCATTGACGACACATCTTTGGTCTGTCTTCATGGATCGAACACAATCCGTTTTCTTTCTGATAGACGCATCTCGATCCGTCTTTCCAGGAATCGAGAATCTCCACGCCTGGTCTGGTCGGATGGGGAACTGAGAAGTATCTGCCCTTCTCCAATTCTTCCAATTCCACTGCGTACCCTGCCCGTCTCTTGCAACACATGCCGTGACACAAATGCATTGCATCCAGGCAACTGCAATTGAATTGAACCGATGCAAAAGTACCGTTCCAAACAATCGCAATTAGACCCGATTTGTGCTGTTCCAAAACGGTCATGGTACTTTGGATCATAGACGTTACGATTGCTGTTTGTCAGCCCCTCAGAGCTATTTTATCACGTACCCGGAGCAGTCGTATTGCCCGGACCAACGGGCTTTCGCACATCGGACTTGTCTTTCGCCAAAGCATCAGCAGGAGACTTCTTTCCGCCCTCTTGCCAAATTGATGCGGTCGGCTCCTGTTTCTTCAACGGAGTCGGTACATCCTTCGGTGACTGACGATCTGCTTGAATTGATTTTACCTTTTTGCCCATCGCGTTTCTCCTTTTTTTTAACTACCTATCTCAACCTATCCCAAACCGGACCATTCCTCGAAAGAGCGTGCGTACCGTGAAACCTTCCTGAACCAATATAGCTGTCTAAAGACTTGGAACCAGGACCATCTCCTCGACCTCTTGCCATTCCCAATCCGTGTGGCCCAGACTCATGTGCCCAAGCCCCTGTCTGTTTATCCACCCACACGGAATGATTGATTACCCGACCGCGTTCTTCCTCCGTATCTTTCTCCCTTGTCTTTCCCGTATACTTATGAAGACCGTTATCCGTTCCCCTATGCTTGAAACCACTCGAAACCAAAACGTCGTGTGTCCTTCTCCCTCTTGCATCCCAACCCTTTGAGGCACCTTCGGAAGTTCCAACAGCTGCAATCCGATCTCCCTTCGCTGGCTTCCTCAGCGCATGCCAATGCTTCACCGCCAAGTGGGCAGCCGCAGCCCTCGGATGTCCAACCCGTTCTCCACAGAGCTTGCACCTGTGACCGCCGTCGGGATGATCTTCGAAGTTCTCTCTTACGGCAGCATGAATTTCCGTACCGGCCAGCAACGTCTTGATCCAACCGGCCTGTAATGCAACCGATTCGGAAGCAACGTGATCGAGAATTGTCAGCGGCATCAGAAACCTCCCCTCCCGCCGAACCTCGCCCCAGCTCTCGTTCCGTTTCCGGTACGAGTTCCGTTTGTCTGTCTGCCACCCACACCACCACCGCCTTGCTTCAACTGATCCCCCTGCTGCTTCAATTGCTGCTGCTTCAATTTATTCTGCATCACTGCCGGATCCTGGTTCTCCAGTGATTCGTTGCCAAGGAAGTCTCTCAGCTTCCCTGCACCACGACCCGTTCCGGCCGAGCTTCCCCAACTGCCGTCCTTCTTCACATGCACTGTCTTCCCCGTCTGTGGATGCTTGTAGTACTGATTCCCGTCCTTATCCTTATGCACTTTCTGGTATCCGGCCTGGCGCAACGCGGCATGATGATTCTGATCGTCACCCTGCTGCAAGGAATCGCGAACCAAGGCATGCCCAAGATCCTGCGACGACTTCCCTTGTGATCTCTGTGCACCAGGTCCGAACCTGGTCCACGAGCCGTCGGGCTTTACCATGATCATATCGCCGTCCGGTCCCTGAAAACTGGAACCGATTTTTCCACCACCCAAGTCTTCGTCCGATCCCTGGTACTCGTAGCCCAACTTCGTCAGCAACTTGATGTACGGCGCAGACGATACTTCCGCAGGCATCTGCTGTCCTTGTTGATTTGGATTCTGCGCCCCACCCGGACTGTTGTCCAGATCGGACTGATCGTTTCTCATTGGCGGTTTCTGCATTGCCAATTGTGCCGCACCGAATAGATCCCTGATTACTGTGTGTGACATTTATTTCCCCTTTCCTCTCTTCATAGCCATTTCAAATTCCTCCAATCTAGTTCGATGTCTTGGTTCAAGTTTTTTACCTTCAAAGTGCCTTTCCAGAATTTGCAACAGCAGCATGGAATTATTATCTACAAAACGAAATGGAACTTGCGGATAGTCTTTTCTAAACAGCTCCAGCTTTTTCCTATCTGAGTCACGAAACCAACCTTTTACTTCCACAAACTCCATCGCTCTTCCAAACAACCACTTTAGTTCTTCTGGAATGAAAATTAGAAAATCAGGCGTATACACATGCCCGTCTGACAACAAAAATCTTTTTGGTTCATAAAACCATTCCATCCCTACCGAATCCAACATTACAGCAAACGTCCGCTCATAGCTCGAGCGCAGATAAACCTTCGAACCGTCTTTTCTTGTGTAGCGAATACCTGGCCACTTAACCGGACTAGTCTTGATCAATCCTTCAGCATACCTTCTTCTAAACGTTTGCCCACTACGTTTTGACGAATCTTTATCTCGTGGACAGCTCAATCCTTTATTCCACGCTTTTCTAGTTGGACCGTCTCTCAATGTCTTTCTCATTTTACTAGCATTCAAAGCAACAGACTTGCTTGTCTTTTCCGTCAAACCCTTATTCCAGGCAGGCTTACCTCTCACCCCAGACCCAAGCTTCTTATAAACCTCAGGCCGTCTCATAGCTTTACGAGTAGCTATCGAGATTCTTTTCTTGTCTGCTTTAGACCTTTTACTTCCTTTTCTCACTTCTTATCTCCACCTGGAGTATAACCCTTGTTATCCATCCAATTCGCTAACGCATACGGATTATCAACCTCCGGATGCTTCTTAAGCTCTTTGACTGTATCCTCCCATTCTGGTGGAACTGATGCCTTGATTAATGTTGCCGCCGTAACCCGTCCCATCGTCCTGTCTTTTTGATATTCCGAAATGATTTTCTTTACGTTCAACGTCTTCAGCTTCTTTCCTTCCGCATAGGTTCCCATTCTGTTTGCCAACCGTGTTTCCTGTCTCGACGAACCCTGAGCAACCAGCTTTGCACCCGATGCCGGTGCCGTATGTTCCGGAGCCGGACCGCCACCACCCAATGCCTGCATCGATTCCGCCGCCAGCTCCCCAACCCACGCCATGATATGTGTCTCGCCTCTCAGAGCCGCAGCCTTGAATCTGTGCTTCCCGTCGATCACGATGACCTGAGGAACGAAACCGTGGAAGGATTTTCCGACTTGGTTCCGATTGTAGTCGACCACGATTGGTTTCGCTTCCATCGCATGGATCTTTTTCAAGACAAGATTATCTCCCTTCGGTTCGCAAGGCATTGCCGCCGCGTTCAAAGGCAGACGCATCAGCCGGAACTTCTTTGACGGAAGCCATTTTCTCGCCCAGGTCTCAGGAGTATGATACAAGAACGGCTGTTCTCTTTCTTCTGCTTCAGCAAAAATATCCACAGCCAGCTCTAGTGCATTCTTGATCTCTTTCGGAATCCGTTTCGTATATCCATCTTCCCGCAACCTGGCAAAAGTATTTGCTTCCGCTAGCTTCATGTTATCCACCTCTCACTTGAATTCCTGCCGCACTCCAAACCGTTTGCATTCCACCCGCCTGTGCCAACAACCTTACTTCCTCTGTTGGCGTTACCGGAAACCTTCCTGTTAGTTGGAAGTGTGGTTCATCCTTCCAACTGATCCCGGACGTCAAGCCGAGTGCCTTCCCCTTCTCGATCATCTCTTTCCATACCGGATGTTCTTCGTTCCAATCTGGATGCATCGCCGAATCAAAAGGTACCGCGTCCACCGCCATCCCAAACGGATGCCAGGAGTAACCGGGCTTGGCATTTGTTACCGTTCTGATATTCTGTGATGCCAGTATCAGCGCCCAGCCGACTTTCAATCTAAGCGCATTTACCTGATCCACAGGATAGCGGCCCTGCATAAACAAAGCTTCCTGCTCCATATCCGATCTGACACCCTGGGTGATCCCGATCGGTTCCGACATTTGACTTTCCAACGTATACATCAATTCCGCCAACGTTGGTTCCACCAGTGCCAATCTTTGTTTGCTAATCGGTCCGAACATTTTTTATCTTCGTCCCCACGTCTCTACGACCACCAACCAACCCAACAAAAACAGTTCCACTGCCATTGCCCCCAACATCAGAAACCGATACTGCTTGTCCATCCACTGCTTCAGCGACTCCATGCTAGTCTCCCATGTCTATGATCTTTGTTTCTCCGGTCTTCTGAAACTTTACCAAGACTGCCAACCGACCATTCTTTCTTTTTACTTTCTCGATCGAGAAAGGACCGGACGACAAAGCAAGCTCCGTTACCTTCAACATCTCTTCGTGTGTCAACTGCCTACGAGCTTCCTGTATCGTCATGCTTGTCTCCAAGATTCACAACGAAGCACTCTTCCAATTGTTCCGCTAGTAACACCAAAGCGAACGCCCAAAGCTCTTTGAGTAAGATTAGCCTCTATACGAAACTTTTTTATCTCATTCACTTTCTTCCAAGTCAATTTTGAACAACCATTTCTTTCTCCGGACGTGCCTAAACCAAGCTTAATAGCATGACGAATATTCTTAACATGTGTCTTATACTCAAGATTGTCTATCCTACAATTCGATTTCACAGTATCTTTATGATTCACTTCTTTTCCAGGAGGACATGGACCTCGAAATGCTAACATCACTAATCTGTGAACCAAAAATCCTCTTTTCACACCATTAATACAAACGACTATATGCAAGTAACCATTCTTCAATGGCCACTGACTTAAAATCTTACCAACTTGTGCTCCCATTCCTGGCAATCTTCTACGAATCCTACCTAACGAAGACGCCTCGTAAAAACCATCAAGAATCTCCCGCCATTCTTCTTTCATAGCCGCCTCTGTTTTAATCCAAAGCTAATCCCATATCTATGCATCAAAAATCCTGAAGCGACACCCATATTGTTGAACTCCACCTGCCGGTGCTTCACGATTGCATCGTACTGACCCAACTCCCTTTCGATTACCTTCACCTTCAGCTCACCCATGTTCCTGTGCAACTCGATCGACACACCCTTGTCCGGCGAAGCCTGATGGATCCAAAACGAATTTCGTTCCTTCGGATTGTTCATCGTCCGCTGTATAAAGTCTCCCTGATCGGTATGGAACTGACCCTTGAAAGAACTGGGCTTACCGATCCACGTCATCCCGGACTTCTCGTATTCCTTTGGTTGCTTGAGAATCGTGATCTTGTGACCTTCCGGTGTCGTGAACGACTTCTTCACGCTTCCCTTCCAAGCGGGCTTTACCGGAATCGCCAGCTTACCGCCGCGACGAACAAGTCCGGGTGCCATCTTGTCCCTTCGATCATAGCGACGAAGAGTCTGCAAACCCTTTCTAAGTATCTTCAAATTCTCGCGTCTGTTCTTCGAAATGTAACCAGGCCGACCGCGCTTGATCTTCAGCTGGAGTCTTATCTGCTGTATCTGTTTCTTCAACCCTTCTCTTCTGACTTCCCGTGCAGAGGGCGGACGACCGCAATTTGGTCCCTGACATCCCGATCCAGGACCGCCAGCGTACAATTCCGTTAGTACCAACAGCGTTGCCATCTACGACTGCGACCTTGCTTTCACAACCACAGGGATCGTAAATTGTCCCTGCACTCCAGACTGCGTCGCGATCAGCACTAGCGTGTAACCACCACCCAGCTTCGCGGTAAACGATGCCGGTATAATTCCCTGATACGTCGCATCCGTTCCAGGCACATAAGTCATCGGAATCGCGTTGAAAATCGGATCAGCAACTCCTCTTGAATCGTACAACGTTGCCGTCACCGTAGCGGCGATCAGAAATGTCCCCGAAACTTTGTCTTGCAATTCGGTTATCTGTATCACTTGCGTGTTGTTCGGATACAGATTAATTACCGTTGGTAGCATTTAGACACTTCCTACACAGAATCCAAACTTGTTATCTGTACTTCACCCGAGGACGTCAACTCACCGAACGTCGCTTTTGGACAAAGACTTACAGATTGTAACTGAACTTCTCCGGACGATTCTACAGATTGTAACTGAACTTCTCCGGACGATTCTATTTCACGGAAATCTACTTCTGATAAGGCTGGAGAAACCATACCGCCGGCCCATGAAGAAATGGCATTGTTGTTGCGTGTTCCTAGAAAATAATGGAAAGTCCCAAACCCGATTTTTCCACTGGCGTATGTATTATCTACAACTGTTAGTTTTTGCACACCATTGATGTAAAAGGAAATCACATTTCCAACTGCCGCTATCCGAAGTACATCTCCCAGCTGACAAGGAAACTCGCCCGTGGCTAGGCGTGCCGAAGGATTTGCAGGGCCAGAATTGTCCTGCCGGTCAATAAACACTAGAGCCGTCCCCGTCTGTGCGAATGGCTCTACAATCGCTTTATATCCACTTTGATAGTCTACTGTTTGCGCCCGAACGATCGGACCATGATACGTTACCTGGTCAGCCGCCAGATAAGTAAATTCGGAATATTGGTCATTTGTGAAATTCTCTGGACCTAACCACAAACTCTGCGAAAATCGACCATCTTCCAAATTCGTCACCGCCCCAGACCGTAACTGAGCCAATCCATTTTTCTTAAATGGAGGACCATCTCCAGCAACGTCATCTGTGGACGACCACAATCCTCCGTTGCTAAGAGGACTTTCATCTGGTCTTTGAAAATTATCAGACGCTAATTGTGTAAAGACTAAAGGCATCTCACGTCGATCCTTGTCCTACTTTTAGATCCTGTGCCTGTATCTCACCCAGTACACTCAACGAACTAAGAACTATCTTGCCCGGCGAAAAGACCATTAACGTAATTACCGCATCTAGCCAGGCAGCCGTTTCCTGATCCGACAGTGCCAAGGCCAAAGCATACTGCAACGATATGTTCAACTGGTCTGACAGTACTAGTGATTCCGTACCGACCAACATCCCCCACATCGTTGTCAACTGTTCCTGAAAAACAACTACGTCGTTTACTTGCAAGCCGAATGTCAATAGCGCTTGCAGAGCATCCAACTGCGTTGGTGTCGCATCCGCAATCAGTAGCAGCATCGATTCCAGGAACGACGCCTGATCCGCCATCGACCCCTGATCTTTTACCAAGCAACCGTAACCGGCACCCAACGATTCCGAAAAAGACATCTGATCCGTCAGAATCAAAGTAATTGCTGGCTGACCAGACTGGAATATCTCGAGCCAGTTGTTCAGTGAATCGGAAATGAACATCCCGTATCCGATTCCAACCTGCTCGACGAATACCATCTGATCTCCCGGCGCCCATCCCGGGAAGAATACCATCGCATCCGACATTGTCAACTGATCGGTGAAGAGCAACCCATAACCGATCTTCAAAGAATCGGAGAACGTAATTGTGTCTACCAACAATTCGTTCTGTCCGAGAACCACCTTCGCCGAATCCGTCAAGGACAAAACATCCGAAATCAGATCTCCGTAACCAACTCCAGATGAATCGGAGAATGTCAATTGATCTACATTTCCTTCTCCGTAACCAATTCCCAACGCATCCGACATTGTCAGCGTGTCGGATAGGAACAACGAGATCAAAGCCCCCAGCAACTGGAAGCTCATTGAATCGGCTAACGACATCTGATCGGTAAAGAGTAATCCGTAACCGATCTTCAAGGAATCCGACAACGACATCGTATCCGTTACCTGATCCCCATATCCAATTACAACTGAATCCGAGAATGACAACTGATCCGTTACCGCGTTGCCGTAACCAATTGCGATTGAATCCGAGAATGATAGCTGATCCGAGAACAGCTCGACGATCCCAAATACCAGAACGAAATTATCCGACAACGTCCCTGTATCCGCTATCTGGAATCCGTAGCCAAGACCAACCGCGTCAGTGATCGTCAGCGTTTCCGAGAACGTACTTGACAACGTGAAGAGAAGTACAACCGAATCCGACAACGTCATCGTATCGGTTATCAAATCTCCATAACCAATTGCCGGTTCATCCGATAGTACCAACTGATCCGGCATCACTTCGTCTAATTCACCACCTCCAAGAACCGATGCAAATGAATCCGTCAATATGATCTGGTCGGATACCAGATTTCCGTAGCCAATCGACAACTGATCTGACAACGACAGTCCGTCTGTAATCTGCAACCCGTATTCAATACCACTCGCATCCGTCAACGTCATTGCGTCGGATAGCGTCTCCAACAAACCAAGGACGGACTTTGCCGCATCCAACCAGTTCTGACCAAGGTGTGCACACCCTAGTGCAAGATCCCACTCGTCTACCAACGACAAAATTGGATCCAACCAATAATTCAAATTATCCGAAAGTGTCAGAAATTTATTTCCGACAAGGAAAGAAGACTGAGCATCGTTCATCCAAATTCTTTCAGACAAGTTTCCAAAAGAATTTGGATCTCTAGTTGGTCCGGTTAAATGGAAGCCCGGTGCCATCCAACTGTACTGATCCAGCCAACCGGCTCCCGATGCCCTGTCATTCAAATTATCTGTTAATGATAATCTGATCTGCAATGACATCGTAACCAGATCGCCTTGCGGACCCATCAACAAATCTTCGGAGAATCGCGCCTGACTGACCTGACCAGCACCCGCACTTACAGTCTTAAAGAAGGAAACCCCATCCTGCCAAGGCAATGACAGATTATCCTTAAGCTGCAAACCAATCCCCACCACCACCGAATCCTGGTGGGTTATCGCCTCCATCCACTCTTGATTGATCCGTTGTGTCATTCTTTAGCCATCTTTACAAAACCAGTCTCACGACAAACTCAGCTGGTTGACCGTCGAAAATGTATCTAGTCCCGTACCGCCCCCTCCGAAATTATCGAAGATCGAAGATGTCGTAGCCCCGGACGTCTGACCAAATCCGATATGGCCGGCACCAGGAACAGCGTTGTCAGTTACCTGCTGAACCGGAGTTTGATTCCAACTTCCGACGAACTCAAACGTGGAAACAACACCACTGATCCAGTTTATTCCCATTTTTGCTTGGGCACCATGGCCGGATAGAGTGGCAAGATTGGTCGATGCACCCGCCACAACCTTATTCAAAAGCCATGCACCCGTACTATTTACCACCAACGTATAGCCGTTCAGACTACCTGTATTTTCATTAGCAGTCTTGATCCACAAAACGAATCGTCTCGCCCCATTTCCGGCAGTAACAAAATCCATGTAGGCTTCTGCATCGGGACCGAATATATCGACATTCCACCAATTCGAAGCACGAGATGAAGTCCCTGTTCTTACCTGATTACTGACCAAATTGTGAGAAACATCCGCTACATCAATGGGCGTAGACCAATTCCCAGCCAGCGGCGTCTCGTTCGCCCTGGTAAAATCGTCGACGATTCCAAATAATGGAAAACTCATATCGTCAAATCCATCAGCACGATCGATCCCGAGAATTGTACCATCAGCGCTTTGAAAATTTGTCTAAGTGTCGAAGCCCCACTCAAACTACTTGTATCGAAATGTAAACTTTGTGCCGCCGCCACTAGTTTTGCCCTTACCGGCTGCGGGAGCGAACCGAACGTTGTCGACAACGATACCGAACTTCCGTCCAGCAGTCTAGCCAATCCCAGTCCTTGTGCCCTCTGCATCACTGTAAAGATCGCAGCAACCGATCTCAATACTTGTCTGTACGTCAATGACGTTGTCACCCAATCCGCCGGAATGAATCTAGCTTCCAGATAGTTCTGTACCACAGTTACCGCGCCGGCTCCCAAGTTCTGATCCAGATTCAATGGTACGGTCAACACATCTGGTTCCGCTCCTAATGCCGCATTTGTTTCCGTAGCCACCAACATCATCGGCTCGTTTCCAAAATCCATTGCCGCCCAATTAAATCCCGCCAAGTCCGTATCCGCATACTTTGGTCTTCTGGAATCCTCTTCCGTGCCTATGCCCGTAACGGGCATTACATAAAGCTGAGTCGCCATTTATTCTTCCAGCCGCTTTAACACTTCCCCATCCTCTACGAAGATTCCGACTTCCGCCAACTTCGTCGAACCAGTTGATTCAAAAACCGGCTGTCGCACGGTCCAAGCACCCTGCTCTTGCTTCTCACTGGAGATCGGTAACAATTCCGGTCCATTTTCTCCTTCCACAACTCCGGCATCTGCAATCCGCACGATCGGAGCCACCTTACCGACTTCCAGTAGTCCGGCATCGACCAGTTCCTGGGGAACAACTTTCCACGCCCGCACGAACATATGATAGTTGTGTGTGTCCCAAATGAACTTCTTGAATCCCCGTTCGGCCAGCAACTGCTCCACGATCTGCTGCGTGAATCCGGTCTTGTGAAAATTGTACTCGTACGACTGCTGTCCGTACAACACGTTCATCACATCGTTGTCGATCTCGTCGTTCATCACGTGCTGAGCCGCCCATTTCAAATTCGGCAATACCAATCTGAATTCCCCTTCGTCTTTCAGGATTCTGATCCACTCATCCAGCACCGCTGGAATTTCCTTCCGCTCGAAATGTTCCAACGTATGACTGGAGAACACGATATCGAATTCCTTGTTGCCGAAGGGCAATACTCTCAAATCGCAGCGATAGTCCGGCTGTACGTCTTCCCGGATGTCAACCCGCAGTACCGTTCCTTCTTCGGTATGATAACTATCCTTCTCCGGACCTGAACCAAGGTCAACTATTTTCTTTCCGCCCCTCTCCACTTCCGGTCTCCTGAAAGGCTTTGCATGTGGAGGCAAATTCACCGGCGTTCTCGTCGCTGGATCCCAATGGTCGCAAAGTAATCCGCCGTCAGCAATTACATTGAAACCAGCTTTCGTAACCTTGTCGCAGAAATACAGATCCTCGGTCCACAGCTCACCCATCGGCACGCCGTTCATGTAGGCTTCAACAGAGTCGATGGTCTTGAACCAAGGCTTCTCGATCGTTTTCAAAGCATCTATTCTAATCAGCGCACAACCCATACCGATTCCCGACACATCGAAAACTTCCCCGATTTTCCAATCCCAATATGGTCCGGCACCATTGCCTCTGAAGATCATCGGCATTGCCGGCGGTGACTTGTGACAATAGATCCCACCGGCCACCGCGACCTTTGGAAAATGCTCCATGTGATAGATCAACTGCCTGATGGCGTGTGCCGGTACCGTCACGTCTTCGTCCAGGAAGAACAGATACTTGATGTTCTTGTCCACCGCCGTCTGTGCTATTTGGTTTCTGGCCTCGTCCACCTTTCGACCCTTTACCATCGCATACTCGACATTGTAGTCCATTGGTGGATGCAACGAATGGAATGAAAACGACCACTCCGGTACCAACAGATTTCCGCTCAATGGAATCCCGATCATCAACCCCGTCCTGTTCGGATACATTGTCATTCTTTTTTCTCTCCTTTTATTTCCACAGTCTCTATCTTCCCCAACAACTCCGCCACGATCCGGCAAGCCTCCGCTTCCCTTTCGTATCTCTTTGCCATGACCGAACCGGCAGGCATTTGCCATAACTGCGCAACTAACTTCTCGTCGTCAGCCGCAACCTGCGTCAGATAGATCGCAAACTTCTCCCGTTCTCCGGCAGTAAGATTCATTCCGCGACCGCCGCGCTTACGACCAAAGTATCATCCCCGATAAACCTCGAAGACATCTCCATGAATTTCCACTTTCTGTTTCCGCAAATACACAGCAACACTTCTTCCCTTGTTTCCTCGACCCGCACCCATTGCAAATCCTTCGTCGCTAGCCGACCGCATTCATCGCACTTGACACAGACGACCGTTGCCATTCCTGACTCCTTACTTCCACCACTTCGAACCGCATCCCTTTGCAAAAATGACAAGCCCCTTCGAATTCGTAATACTTGACGGTCTCTCCTTTTTCATTCCGCTTCACCACCATCGTTGTCCATTCTGGAATCCTTTTGCAGTTACAGCATACCAAATACATTTCCGCGATCCGCATCAAGCCCCACTCGCTTCCGTCTTATCATCATGATGTAAAACAAGTTCACCAAACTCATTTATTCCGGGTGTTTCTAACCTGCGAAGGATCTCCGCGATTGCGAATAGCGCCGCACTCTGTCGCGTTGTTGCATCCATCATCGCTTTTTCGCGTAGTGCCGCACTGATCACCTTTCCGGCACGATCATGAGCAAGTTCTGCTTGTGTTTCAGAGAGATCGAGAAATGGCTGTACGATCGTCAAAAAATCTGTGCTCCTCAAGACATATCTTTCCGGCTTTCCTTGTTCTCTAGCCAACGAGTTCCGCGCCTCGTTCTTGTTAACTACCTTTGCTAGCATCTCCGATAACCGTTCCCCCGAAGTACGAGCCTCACGAAGTTTGTCGACCATTCTCCCCCCATGATTTTTTTATTCTACGACTCAACAAACTCTCCGTGGATCAACACTACGGGCAAAGGCCGACCGGGACCTTTGCCGTGGTACGTAATTTTCCTCAACAATCCAACCGCCCTCAGATCCAACGTTCTCAAGCTGGCCTTGATTACAACTTCCACCATTGCATCATCAGGAACATCCGCAAGTGCCGCGAGCAGTTCCTTTTTTGTCACTGTGGCTTTGTCGTTTCAGGGCTGTCGGCAGTTTGGTCAATACCACCGGTCTTCAAAGCCCGTTCTCTTGTCTTCAAACGGAGCAGCCAATCCACTCCCTGACGAATCGCTCCGTAAGCTTTCTTTGCATCGGCATTTATTGGTGCCCGTTCGTTCTTCTCCGCCCAGTCCGCAAGATCCGCCAGATCTTCATCGGTGTAGGTCTTCGCCATTCTTCACGCTCCTTTATCTCTCCGCCATTTCCATTCTGAATGACAACATCGCGAACGTTTGTTGCAAATCCTCCGGCACATTGTCAATTCCCTTGGCGAGAAAATCCAACGCTGCTTGCTCGGACTGGAACGTTGTTACCCGACTACCGGCGCGAACGTTTACCCACCACGCTTCATCCAATCCTCTTGTTGGCTCTTCACAACACATCACACACCCGCCGCCATCGTATGTTCGTTTCTGATCTGCTTCAACAATGCCGCCGCCGTATCCGCTGCCACTGCCGGTGGCATTCCAAACGGTAGCGCGATCTCCTGCCCGTACGGATTTCCGAATACCACGCCAAGATGTCCCGACTTGTGCCTGCTGGGATGCGGTTCGAACGAAATGATCGTCTTCCCCACACCGTTCGCCAGCACCCAACATGCCGACCTACAGCCGACATACACCAGACTCTTCTTGATCAGCCACGTCGCTTCTTTCCATCCGACCTCCGCAACGTTGAAAAATTCCAATCCGCTTCCCTGGCACTTGGACCACAACGATTCCAAGAATTCTTTCTTCAGCTCGGCGTATTGCTCGTTGAACGAAAACGTCACCAGACGTTTCTCTCTGATCACTTCCTTCATCGGACCGCTGGAGAAATGAATCATCTTTGCTTCCTCTTCCACACTGTCCGAGACATCGAGAAACGGAACCACCGACCAACCGTTGAAACTGATTCCCTGCTGATACGATACAAAGTCTATCAACGGCATCGATGGTGCACTGATTCCCGGATGGCCTCTGTAACCAAGATGCCAGAACTTCTTATACGGCGCCCTCGGCTTTATCCCACGCTCTTCTTTATCGTAACCGTGTGGACCCCCTTCTTCTATCCACTTCGGTGGCTGCCAGGGCTGATCGCCGTGATTCGAATGTGTCCTTAACCAATCTTCCACAATGAAAGCCCGGTCGATGTAATTCTGTTCCACCAACAACGGCAATAGATTCTGGTAGTAAGGCATTACCGCAAAGTCCACTTGCTCCCCAACGATCCTCTCCGAGATATACTTTGCCGTTGGCATACTCCAGAGAATATCACCGTACTTCCCGCTGAATGTACAAAGGTACTCGCTCATCTTCCAACCCACGGTCCGGCATTGATCTGATCCTTGGTCGGAACCACAGGATCTTTACAATGGCAAAGTCTTTCTTTCGATCCCGTCGACTTTGCCATCGCCCTACCGCAACCCAAACAAGTCCACGGATACACTTGCTTTTTCTTTTTTCTCATCGTTCTTTTTCCTTTCTATCAACCATTCACAGTAAAACTCTTTCCCTCCTTATCTATGTCCACGATCAGCACATCAGGAGCATCGCTCACATCGATGTACTCGATCTCCATGTCGTTAGTAACCTTTTCCTCTTCCACCGCTTTTTTGAATTCCGCCCATGTCATTTTCTCTTCTCCCTACGAATGGCCGTGTGCCTGTAAGTATGGCAACAGCACCGCCCAAATCTTATTGATCAACCACGCCGCCACTATACCGAGTACCGACAACAGAAATCCGCTGGCGTAGAGAGTGTGTGATAGCTGACTAACCAGCCTTCGCATCTCTTCGAAGTCGGTATGTTGCTGATCCGCGTTCTTGCTCAGCGTCTCGATCGCATGCATCTGCTCGCCTTGGTTCTTCTGGATCTCGAAGACCGCCTTCACCAACAGATTGAAATCTTGTTCCGCATCACTCATACTACCGCCTTCACCCTGATCTCCACTCCTTGTAAAAGATACTCGTCCAGATCCGCTGACGACCAATCTGCAAGTGGAAATAGGATGTGCTTGGACCGACCGGTCTTTTCAAACCAACCAATTGATTCGTCACCGATGTACTTCACGATCTGATCCCGTGGTGGTCTATCCTCTTTTCGCATCCCGACGATGATATGCCCGTACCGTTCCAATGCATCGGCCCAATTCGTTCGCACAAGCATCGTCTTTGCCTCTTCCGAATACGGAGGAATCACCGGAAACGTTCCCAACGGAAAATCCTGCTTCCTCACACCGACACCAGTCCCCGGCCCGACTTCCACTCTTTTGAATCCGATCGTCTTCATCAGACTCGCCTGTGCAATTGCCATTCCCTGTGAAGCTACATCCGCAATCACCACGCTGGTCATTACCTGAAGCTTCAATCGAACCAGCAAACCAACGATCGTACAACTTTCCCTTCCGGCACCGAATGCCAATATTGGCTCATCCGTGTCAAGTACAAACTTCTCCAACAAGCTTCCGCTCTTCGTTATCTTCCGTTCTAGTCCGTTGAATATCATTCTTAGCCTCTCAAAGCCACTTCGTCCATTACCAGAATATCTGGAGTAATACCGTTCTGTTCCACTTCAACGAACTTCCAAAACTTGCTTCCACAAACGCATACCAGCTCTTCTCCCTGAGCACGTGATTGCAAATTGTACAACTGTGACACCCATTTCAAATCCTTGGTTGCCAATCTTCCACACCGCTCACATTTTGCACCGATCACCATTGTTACAAAACTCCCAGTGCCAACAAACCTTCTCGCTTCAACATATACCATTTCTTTGATATAGCCGGCCACAGTCTGAAAAACGTTTTTAGCTTCCTTACATTCTCATCGCGCAGATAACCTTTCGTCTCAACGTACAAATCGTGACGAGGTAAATAGAAATCTGGTGTATATTCCGAGCCGTTCCAATTTCCTAAACCAACGTAAAAGGAATGTGGTTCAAACTTCCACCCGATTCCATATTTATCCAACCACTCAGCGAATTTCACTTCGTAACTAGAACGCATCCAAATCTTTCCACTCTTCCCTTCATAGTACTGACCAAACCGATCGAAGTTTGGAATTCGGCCGCGCTGTGTCTTTGAACTTTTTTCAGCTATTGATTTCTTCTCCGCCTTTGTTCTGTTTGCCCACATTCTTTTCGAATGCTCAGAATGCCACTGTTTCAACTCTAGCTTATTTTGAGCTACTTTTTGTGTTCGTGACATCTTCCTTCTTGTACTTGCAGAAGCTTTCTTTCCCAAATGAGCCTTTCTATTCCCTTCAGCTACTGCGTTCCTCCATAATTTACTTTTCCTCCGTCCTTCTACTACGCGTCTTTTGTGTTGTCTTAAAGTATGGTTCAAAGAACCACACATCGAGCAAGCACCTTTCGGGAGATTCGATAACCGTTCCTTATGTGAATCTGACATTCTCCTTTTTGTAGACCGCTTATGCTTAAGACCTTTATGAGCCAAACCAAGTTTCCGCCTATGTTCTTTTGTTCTTGGTTTAGAATTCGATTCCCTCAAAGCCTTAATACGTCTAATTCTAACTTTCTTGTTCGACCACGACTTTCTTGCCGCATCACTTTGAGCTTTACTCATTGTACCACCTCCAGTTATATTATACAAGAAACCAACTGGAAATGGTATAACTAATTGCTCAATTTGATATCGTGTACGATATCGCGAGCGTGTTGCTTGTAGTTTTATTTATCGTTGCGTACGTCACGTGCGACAACATCGTTTGCACCGCCGCCGATGTTGAATTGAACAACCCAGCTTCACCCAACGTCGTGTTCGCCTGGTTGGTTGCGAATGTGCACTGCGCCTGCCAGCTCGGAGGATTCGCCGTCAGTCCGCTCGTCGCAAAGGACGAGATTGAGATTCTCAGCGACTCCGAAACCAATCCCGTATCTCCCGTTGCCGGTGCCGTCGTCGATGTTCCGACCGCAATCGCGTTGATCGTATCGGTCTGTGGCGAAGCTGAGACCAAACGAGACAACACGTAAGATCGACCGGACGTCACCACGACGTTGTCGATCTTCCTTTTTTCCACTACCTCGTTTGTCTCGGCGTTTAGTAACGCCAATTCTATACAGCCCCTGAACTTGATTACATCCATGTGCTTCGAAAACTTCTTCTGCCTGTACAGATCATTGCTCATTCTCAGACTCCTGAGCGGGCTTCTCTTGCTCCGCCGATAATTGGACTCCCGGTACCGTTTTTCCACACAACTCACACCGCTCTCCAGCATTCTTATTCGGGTGTCCGCATTCTAGTCTGATGGCGAACTGATCGCCTAGCTTCATCTGATCTTGTGCCATGATCTTTTCCTTTCCAGAATAGAGGAGGGTCGGGGTCCAGCAATTCTTGCCCGACCCTCACACTCTCCTGGCAGTCAACTATCCTACCGGAGCCCCCAACCCGAAGCTGATCGAGGCAGCCGGACCACTGACGATATCGATCGAAACCGCTCCGGTTGGTCCCGGTGATCCATCTGCATTTGTTACCACGGCATTGATCTGCACCGTACCGAGCTTCGATGCACCGAGGATCACTCCGCTGGCCACCGTACCGCTGGCAGGAGTCGGATCCGCGATCACCGAGGCGCTCTCCGGATCACTGGAACTGACAACAATTGTACTTCCCGGCGCCAACTGTGCCGGATTGCCGTCCGCATCCACCGCTGTCAATTGATACGGCACCCTCTGAACGTCTTGCAATTGGAAATTTGCCATCTCTCGTTTCTCCTTTTTACTGACGTGTTGGTAATCCCAAAGCGAACTTCAGTGCTACAGCTGGATGCCTCGCCTGAGCCTTCAAAGCTTCCAGAATCTTTTCCTGCAAGGACTGCTGGTTCCGTTGTATCCGCAACAACAGAATCATCTGAGTTCTGATCAGATTCAGATGATCTTCTATCTGTGTCAACAACTTCCTGTCTTCTTTTCCATAGAAGCCGATCATTCCGCCTGCTCCTTCTTTCTAATCGTTTGGACCGGCAGGGGCAGATCCAATTCATCTTTGAACTCTTCGAATTCCGGCATCGGCATATCGAAGATTCTCCCGCGCTCCATTGCTATTCTGGTCAACTTCGAAATCCACTGTGACACCTGTTCATCTTCCGAGACTTCCTTTGTACCGACATCCTTACTCAAGAATTGACCCTGCAATCTGGAAACCTTTGCAGGAATTCCACCCCACCGTTCTGCCAGCTCCATTGCTATCATCGCCCCGTGCTTACTCTGCTTGTTCTTTACTTCGTACTCGATCCGATCCACCACCTTATCGGCCGAATCAGAGATCAATCTATCCGCCATCGCCTTTCCGATTTCTTCCATCTCTGGCGACTTCACGATTCTTGCAACCGTATCAGGAGTTCGATTGTACCGAATCGAAATCTTCTGCATCGAGTTATCAGGTCCGCCCTGAACATACTCCTGACACATTCTTATTCGTTCAGCGAGCGGTACATAGAATTTCGGACATCTTCTAACCTTGTTCTTCTTTCTTCCTCCGGACTTTCGCCCGTTCGACTTTTTTGCCCTTCTGTTCACAACACGTCTTCCGGATTCACACCCTTTGTCGCCACTTCCGCATTCCCGGCAATCATCATTCTTGCTACCTGTAAACCGAGCTGGTAACCGGTAACGAAAACTCCCGATATTGGAAACTTTACACCCAATGCCCTCGCGGACGGTTTTCCGATCGCCGCAACCAATTCCTTGGTCTGATCCGCCTTCACCTCGGCAGGAACCGTCGCCATTGCATCCACCGCCGCTTCAATGTTCATTGCCGCAGGTATGACCATTTTATTTTCCTCATGCTTTCATCGCCCGGATCGATCGGTAGAAGTCTCTCCCGTATCTCATCAAGCAGGTCTGTCCGCCAGCTCTTGCCCGATCTTCCACTTGTTCCTGGGAAAGATTCTTGGCCGTCTGTTCTCCACCCTTACTGGCGTTCTTTCTGTTCTGCTCGATTTTCCGTTTTAGTTCAGACATAACCCGTCCAAGCTCCCTTTTTTCCGGGAAATTCATTTTCTGTTTTTAGTTTTGTTCTGCGATGAAGGATCAACTGGAAGAGTTTCGTGTTTCTTCCGCGAGATAAAACATTCCGTGGCTTCTCGATAGCCATTCCCTAGCAGGTTTCCTAAACTATGGACTACGTTTCCTCGTCCTGTTGTCCATCTCTCGCCGTGCTAGGAGTACAAATTTTTCCGTACAGAAGAACTGGGAGCCGTATCGCGCTAACCGGCTCCCAGGTTGGTGACCGAAGGATTGACTGTTTGCTACGACAATGATAACTCACACGACAATTCCTTGTCAAGTCTTTTTTTCATTATAATTCGATGACAAATCGTCCGCAGTCCGACAGCTCAACCGAACCATCGAACTTTTTGCGCAATGCTTTTCTCAAAGCATTTCTTGTCACATCCACATCAGTCTCACAATCCTTTTCTTCCTTGTATGCTTGCTCGCGTTTTTTCCTAGCAGTAACATAAGCAAGCTGCAAACCACCAAATTCATCTCGCTCATCCGGCGTCAGCTCTCGTACTTTCATAGTTTCCCCTCATGTTCCACCACATGCACCCGTACCGCACCAACTTTCTCAACGGCCATGTCAATAATTCCTTCGACGATTCCGTTCTCACTTGGTCCCTTGAAAACGTAGAACTCATCACCCAGCGATACCAATGCCGGATTTCTCGCCTGGAACACGTGCACGAAAAAACTCCTTGAGATATCTTTCCCTTCCAACTTCATTCTTACCTCTACGAAGATGACCCCGTTTGCCATGCAAAATTCTCTCACGATCTTCCCGATGCCTTTGTCGCATCCAACAGAAATTACGTTCAAACTACGACCGTACTGACCGGCAAGTTTTCTGATCAAAGCTTCTACCTGCTCAATATCTTTCGCCAACGGAGATTCATCAGCCGGATTAGTCCGTTCCCTTGCGCCTACGATCACCACGTTCACTTTTCCTCCTCATCTAAAAGCGTGCTGGCCCAATTCAGTATCTTCTATAGCTTTCTCTATGTCGCAGAGCTTAACTAAAATCTCCAGCAGCGTTACAACCATCAAATGGTCTGTAGCCAAAACTGGTCCTGGATAAGTTTTTCTGTAACTATCCAGTACTTCGATTGCTTTTTCCCTATCCACATTCATTTCTCCTCTTCTTCAGCCTCTTTACAATTTTCAACAACCCAGTTCCACTCCGCCGCATCGTAAGCGTCGTTCATCGCCGTTTCCAACTGATGTTCCTTTTTTAGGTGTTCATCATCCGGCATATCTTGAAAATGCATGTTTATTTCAAAGGCCGTTCCAACAAAAGAACAACCAGCTACCGGACAATCAAACTTCGTCTCTTTTTCTTTTTTTATTTTCATCTCGGTAATCTCATGTTCAACGATTGCTTCTGTTCTGGCTCGATATCGTCAAACAACAACGGCACCCGTTCCTTGAACGTCTTTAACAACGGCAACGTCACTTGTTTGAAATCCGGATGTGTCTCTTTCGATGTTCGCATTAAAAGCAAGTGCCTCCAGTTTCTCAGATTTCCGGTCACCGCTATCGTCGCCGCCAAGGCGTTCGGAAGTACCGCCCTAGCCTCTTGAGGCCTAACTCCCTTATCTAACATGTTCAAATAGATGTACTCAGCAGTCTTCACAGCATCCGAGACTGTACAACCGACACCGAGCTCGTTCACTCCATCCACACCTCTTAAAGTCTGTGACAAAATAAATTCCAACCCTTCTGGATAGCTTTTTCTTCCGTTCACGAATCTCGTACTCTCTTGTGTAAAGCTAAACAACCTATGCCGAACCAACTCGTGGGTTACTCCCCTGTTCACCCGAAAGATGGCAGTTGCATAGGAATGTTCCACCACGGACCAATCGCCGTGCTCCATCACGATCGATTTTATGAACCGCTCCCAGGAATCCAACGTCTGTTTTTCTTCCGAGCGATGGCTGATCCTCGCCATCCGTTCTATGAAACGAAGACAGTCAATACCTGAACTTGTATTTTCTGGTCTGATCAACTCAACGGTTGGCTGGATAATTTTCATCTGTTCGTCTCCTCTACATCTTTACGAGCTTCATTTACAGATAGATGAATGTATCCATGATCGTTCGAGAATACGTCTAGATAGGCAATCCTAAAACCTGGAAAATCTGAAGGAATCGGAAGATTTTCTATTCCATACCTAGCTTTCTGAATGAAGTAACCGACTTGCTTATCAAACACGTTATGACAAACAAGAAGATATGGAGAAACCTTGATGACATACTGAACTATCTCCTTCATCTTCAGATCCAGAGCTACTTCATCGCATCTGTCTTTTTTGGCCTCTTTTAGTTTCATTTCTTTTCTCCTATTACACATGCCTCATCTGTTGAACCGGCTATGCAATCAGGTGGTCTAGGAACATTCCGCATGAAATATCCAAACAAAAAAGCCACACCAACAAAAACAATAATTAGAAAAATTTCTTTGAGTACAGCCTTCTTCACTCTCACCGTTCCACCCCTTTGTCTGTTCTGTCCAATCGTTGTATTTCTCGATCCAAGTACCAGCGAGCTTTTTTCAAATCCGCCAGCTTCATACCCTTCGTCTCGGCACGACAAATGTATTTTACAGCATTCCCCAAACAGAAACCCAAGCTCCAAGCCTCTATCACCTTGATCGCTTCGTAGATCGTATCGCCACCGTAATGTCTCGGATGCGAAATCTCTTCTCGTCGCTCTCCTTCAGCGTAAACCGTTGTCGCACTAAAAGTATTATGAACTGGACATGGTAACGGACGATTACAAGTCTCGCTCGTAATCTCAAGAAGCCTATCCCAATATGGAAGTACCGTCGACTGACATCCCATTTCATCTTTCGGTCTAGCCATCGACCACCTCGCTTATCCCGTTTTCTTTTCTGACCACCACCAACTTTGCATCCGCCAGCTCAGATAAGATTGCTGGATTATGAGTCGTCAACAAAATACTTCCGAACCGATCCGTCACCTGCTTCAACCCTCTAGCAAAACTCCTTGCCGAAATCGCATCCAAGCCGTCACCAGGCTCATCCAAAATCAGGATGTTCGTCTTTGGTGCCACCGATCTCACCGCGAAGGAAGTGATCAACGAAGCCATTTTCATTTCACCTTCCGATTGATCCGCTACCCCTTCACCACCGTGTGCATTAATCACCCGCACATCCAGTCTTCCTTCTTCGTCCACAGCAAACCGAACCTGAATTTCTCTCTGAGCAAATAGTTCAGCATACTCCGCCGCCGCCTGATTCAATTCTGGACAGATCTGTTGATTCAACGATGCAGGCAATCCGTTTCTTTGGAATACCGATTGAGAGTACTTCAGCACCTTGAGCCATTTTCCGATCTTGATTTTCTTTCTAGTCAAACCACTACCAAGCTCCTTACACTGATTCACCTGCTTCTGCAAGCCATCAATCAACTCTTGCTGCCTCTTGTACTGAAGCCACTCGAACTTCAGTTTTTCCATTCTCACTTGCAGGTCTGAAACCTCACCAGCCAAGCTTTTGTTCCTAAGCCACTTTATCTCTTTGTTCTCTAACTCTCTCCTCTGCGCCTTACGTTGCCATTCCAGCCCCCCAAAACCTTCGACCTGTTTTTCCAGTCCACGTATTTTCTTTTCCATTTCCGGAATCGCCAACTGAATTGCCTTCTCATCTATCACACGCTCGCAGGTCGGACAGACACCTTCCATTCTTTTGAACTTCGACAATCTGGTCCTAAGTACATCCAATCTCTCTTCCACTGAAGCCAACTGTTTAGTCATTTCTTTGTCTACTTTTTCTATTTCAACAAGCTCCTTGTCAAGTAACGTCAAGTTCATCTCGGCTTTTGCTTCCCAAGTCTCTAATTCAGCCTTTTTCGACAAAAACAGTCGTTTCACGCGACGGTAAGAAACCGACACAGACGCGTTTAGAGCTAAAATCCGCTTCGCACGGGATATTGTGTCGAGTAGGTTCTTTTCCTCCGTTAAAACGGATTGTAGACGGTCAGAATTCAACTCGTAGCGGCGCTCAAAGTCGCTCTTTTGGTCCCGGACGGATTTCTCAGCCCGCTCGAACCTTTCCAAGTTTTGTAACTTGGCAAGAAATCCTTTTCGCTCCGACTCCGTTCCCGTCAACATCAAATGGGATTTCGACTGATCGATGTAGATTGCATTCGCAAGCGTCTCCCAAGTGTAACCGGTTACCTGCTCGATCAACTTCTGCGTACTCTCCGGTCTGTTTCCGCTTTCTACCACATCACCATCCACTACCAGCTTCAGCTTTGATTCTTTTGGTTGCCTAGGTCTATTGACCCAACAGGCTCTTCCTTGGGAATCCTGAAACCAAACTTTTGCAAAGACCTCTTCCTTCTTATCCGTACCACGTCTCATCCAGCCATCATGCTTCTGTCCTTTGAATGTCTGTCCAAATAAAGTTACTGCAATCGGTTGCAATGCCGATGTCTTCCCACTTCCATTGCTCCTTCCCTTCCAATCTTTATTCTCTCCTGCTATCACACAAAGCCCTGGCTCAAATATAAAGTCTAATTTCTCATAGCTAAGAAAGTTTCTAGCCCGTGTCTTTAGAAACTTTAGCTCCCCATGCTCCCTTTCCAAACCACCGACAAGTGAAAGCTGCTCCACGAGATATTTCTTGATTGCCGATTCATAACCTCTCAATTCATCCGGCAGTGTCTCTTGTACGTAGATTCTGATTTTCTTTTCATCAGGAAGACCCAATCTAATCTTCCCTTCAGCCCTCTCCGCCTCACGAAATTCAGGAACTGTAACAATCTCTGCTCCATCATATTTCTTAGCCGCTTCCACCCGTGCTTTTTCAAGTAGCTCTCTAACATGCTGAACTCCATCGCACGGAACCTTGATCCTTACCTTGGCCCCTTTCCAACTCTCCGGCTTCGACTCCTCAAATCCAGGCCAATTTGGATCGTACCATCCTGGAATCTTTGAGCGAATTCTCTTGATCGTTTTCTTTAGTGTATCAATCAACAAATAACCCTTCCGCTGGTTTGCTTCTCCCCAATCCGTTGCGAATGGACTACCAACATACCAAATATTATCCGCTACCTTATGCTGAAAGTGTAAATGACCACCAACACAGAACATGTACTTATCCGGATACAGATCCTCAACCGATAGATCAACCGCAGAACGAGAAAGCACATTGTACCTAGCATTCTTCAAATCGCAATGGAAAATCAGAATGCTGTTCTCGTTTGCTTTCTTAGCAAGATCATGAGCTTCACGCTTCAACAAAACAGGATTGTTTCTAAAGGGAAGAAATGCCAACGGTGGAATCGAGACACCACGATCGGTAAACGACCCCACAACAAGCTGCGGCTCATCATAAGCGAACGCACCGGCTTTTCTGACCACCGGCAACCAATTTTGTGTATCAACATGCATCCCAACCCGATCGTGATTTCCAAGGTTAACGAAAACTTCCAATCCAGCCTTCCGACACTTTCCAATCATCTTCAACCAAAAGTTTACGATACGAACATCTATCGGATTGTACTGACGCTTCAAGTCTCCTGCATGTATGAGAACCTCGAACCTATGCTCTTCCTTCAGCTGCAAAATTTCTTCCGCAGCCTTTGAACAAAGTTCAAGGTTTTCATAATCTGTCTGCCAGTCACTTGTAATCAGAATCCTCACCACACCTCACATTACCTCGCCATAGCCGACCATACCACACCTAACCTCACAGCACCGTACCGGGCCCAACCTAACATCACCTTACCCCGCCAAACCGCACCTTACATCACCGTACCTCACCAGAGCTTACCTTACAGCACCAGACCACGCCTGACATTACCACACCAAACCGCACCTAGGCTCACCTGACCACACCTCGGCCGACCGCACCTCACCACACCTAACCTCACCTCGCCGTACCAAACTCTTGCCAATACTCAATTGCCGCCTCTTCTGTTTTCTTCAAATCCTTCGGCATCAACTTCAACTGGACTTCATATCCCGTCGAGTGTCTAATTACATTCCGCTTCGTCAAGACCCTCGGATGCACAAAACCTTTGAACTCTTCTCCATCCACCATCTCTTGCACATAGCCGATCTTGATCCCAAACGACTTTGTCTTCATCATCGGAAACCTGGACGGATACCAACACTTATGTTCTTTGTGCCAGTACAAATGTCTAAACGAAAAGACCCCTTTCTTCAACCACGCTATCGTTCTGAACTGAATACCTACCGACGGCTTTTCTTTCAGTGCCAAAACGAATTGCCCATCATCGTACAACCAGTAACCGTGCCCTTCCGCATCCGTCATTCTAATCCTAATCATCTCGTCTAACCTCGTCAAGATCGTCTACCGGCCCTGCAAAAATCTGACAGAGTTCATAGAGAGCGGCAATTGTTGCCGGTCCTTGTGTTGCATCCGTGAAGCTATCAACTTGCGCCATTCTTCCAATCGCTTTCGCGAACTCTCCCGCCCTGGGTCCTGGAATCGCTCGTTCCAAACATCGTCGCAAGTATCCAGCCACCTGAGCACGAATTCCTCGAAGGTCATCAGCTGTAGCTTTTTTTGTCTCTTCTCGTATGACATCCCAGTCCCCCTTCTCCAACGAACGACAGATCGCAAGTGCGTCGGCACCAAATCCGATTGACGATACAGCTTCCTTAGCAGACTCACCAGCCAGATACTTCTCAACCGCATTCAAAATCATACCGGACGATTGAATCCTAGCTTCCCACAACTGCTCCACCAATGGTTCCGCATTTTTCTTTGTTTCTCTAACGAACTTCAAAGCGCGCTTTACCAATCGTCCTATATCCTCCGCTTGCAGCAATTTCAACGACACTCGTTCGCATCGTCTTATGATCGTCGTCAACAACTTGTTCTCTTCCGTCGTACAAATAATCCACACCGTTGATTTAGGAGCATCTTCCAAATATTTCAGCAACAGATTCTGTGCATCTTTGGAAAGTCGTTGTGCCTCGTCCAACACAAGTACGTTTCTACGAGACGGAGGCATTGGTAAGTATACAGAACCAGCAGCAATCTTTTGAATGTCCGCAACACCTGAAACTTCTGAGGCATTTATTTCGTGGATTGCGAAATCGTCTCTCTTTACCCGACAAGCATCACACGGCTCTCCAAACTCACCATGCTTACACTGCAAACTCAGTGCCACTATCCTCGCCACGGTCGTCTTACCAGTTCCGGTCGAACCGACAAACAACCAAGCAGCTGGTTCTCGTTTGTTCTTGTACTGAGTCTTAATTGTCTCTACCAGCTGATCCTGTCCGATGAGCTGGCTAAGCAGATAAGGTCTTAACGAAACAGCCAACGTTCGTTGCATCGCGCTATCCCTTTCATACTATTCCCAACGAACTTCCGTCTTCCCATCTCCTTTCCATTCGTGATACCACTGCAAAGCACCCATCGGTGAAGTTTTATGAGGACCCCAATGTCCCTTCAACCGACTACATAAAACTCCACAGCTACTACTAATCCAACCAATGTTATAGCACTTCCAAAAATGATCGTTACCCCTCGCAGCAAAAAATCTTCCAAGTCTAGCAACAACAACAATCAGCAAAAGTGGAATCAAGTAGCTCATACCTACTTCCTTTTCAAGTAACCGCCCGGATTCCACGTCATCAAGAACTTTTCCCGTTTCCTATCAACTTCGAATTCCGAATGCGTTTTCAAAAACTCGTGAACGGCTTTCCCAGGACCATCGCCATATCCTAGCGGCCAATCCACATTCGTATCTTCCACGATCAGATACTGACCCGGTGTTACAAACTCATTATACATTTTTAACTCAAGCAAAACGTGCTCGGTAGAATGGTCGTCGTCAAGAATCACCATGCCACTGCTGTGCTTCTGACACTCTTTGAAAATCTCGTTGTGCAAATAGGCATTTTCCGTATCGCCAACGATATACGTTATTCTCGGATGCCTCGGAACTATTCCCAACCGATTGTCTATATCGACCGAGATTATCTCACCACTACCGATCAGATCCAACTGGTTCGCCAAGAAAAGAGTCGTACCACCTGAAGCCGTTCCCATCTCGATTATCAAATCCGGCTTTGTATCCCACAAAATTTCTTGATAGACCCACAAGTCCAAAGGATTCTTCTGCACCAGAAATCCGCAGTAGCGTGCATCCAACTGAACTAGAACCGAATCATCGTCACCGCCTATTTTCATCTGAAATTGT
>WNFQ01000069.1_pt1 | contig 71224 bp, 61 predicted proteins | sample 5400171 | NCBI WGS metagenome assembly WNFQ01 (sample SAMN13153356, study PRJNA577476) | soil metagenome | isolation source: 20 cm soil under Madrone tree | place: USA:California | collected 2016-06-14
GACTGGTTCAAGCACTCCATCGTTCGCGGCTTGGGTTTGTTCAGGCAAGGAAGTATCGGCGCTTTTCTTGATGAATCGGAAGGAACCGAAAAACCTGCTACATGTTGTTTCGTAGAGATCGGTGCGACCGCCCACATTGGGATCAGGCTTTCCATTATTGAAGGCGACGTTTGGAGTGGCGGTGAGAATCAGCGCATACAATCTTCCGTTAACGAGAAACATCCGATGGCGACCCACGAGCCCCTCTTTTTCGAAGATCAATTCACGGCCGAGTATGCCGTCAACAGTCACGTCATTTTCGTTGAGCAGCTTCGCTCCGTTTCCCAAAATCTCGTCGCGGCTGCCGTCCAGGACTCTTCTGACAAGGGCGGCGTCATCCGTTTTCACCGGCAGGTCGGAATAGGAGACGCCATATTCACCAAACTTTGTGGTCAGGACGTAGAGATGCATCACGATTTGACCTACTGCCGTATCGATGGGCTCAGAGCTATTGGCTGGGACGCCCGGCATCGATACGGTGAAACCGCCTTCCGCCGAAATAAACTCCTTCCAGTTCGTGGGATTGTACTCAGCGACGGGCGGCGGAGGGGGAGTCTGCGCTTGAGCGCTTATCCCAAGAAGGATTACGAGAACACTGACTTCCAAAAAGAACCCGCGCATTAACCACATCCTTTATATGAGGGCTATCTCACATCCTGAAGCGAGGAGAACATTTCACGCCGGGCTAGTGCCGCGATTATAATCGCTTATGTATAATGCTTCGACTCCACTGATCAATCAAACGTTCGCGAGTCTTTATCTTAGATGCCCAAGCGCACTGACATACACAAAATTCTTATCATCGGTTCCGGCCCCATTGTGATCGGGCAGGCCTGCGAGTTTGATTACTCAGGCACACAGGCGTGCAAAGCGCTGCGCCAGGAAGGCTACGAAGTCGTCCTGGTGAATTCGAACCCGGCCACCATCATGACTGATCCTGAGATGGCCGATCGCACCTACATCGAGCCGCTGACGGTTGAATCAGTCTCAGCAATCATCAGACGCGAGCGGCCCGACGCCCTGTTACCAACAGTCGGAGGACAGACGGCGCTGAATCTCGCGATCGACCTGGCCGATGCAGGCGTGCTCGAAGAATGCGGAGTTGAAATGATCGGCGCTAAGCGCGAAGCGATCAAGATTGCCGAGGATCGGCTGCTGTTCAAGCAGGCGATGGACGAGATTGGCCTGCCGATGCCCGAGGGCGGATTTGCGAAGACCTGGGCCGAAGCTGAAGTACTGGTCGAGACGACCGGTTATCCCGCCATTATTCGCCCATCGTTTACCCTGGGCGGCACCGGCGCCGGCACGGCTTTTAACCCGGAAGAGTTCGAAGAGATCGTGCGCAACGGCCTGGCGGCATCGCCGATTCACGAAGTACTGATCGAAGAATCGATCCTGGGATGGAAAGAGTTCGAGCTTGAGGTGATGCGCGACCTCGCCGACAACGTCGTGATCATCTGTTCGATCGAAAACTTTGATCCGATGGGCGTGCACACCGGCGACTCGATCACAGTCGCCCCGGCCCAGACCCTCACCGATCGCGAATATCAGAAGCTGCGCGACATGGCGATAACTATTATTCGCAAAGTCGGCGTGGAAACCGGCGGCTCGAATATTCAGTTCGCGGTTGATCCGGACAATGGCGACATTCGCATCATCGAAATGAACCCGCGCGTGTCTCGTTCATCGGCACTGGCTTCGAAGGCTACGGGATTTCCGATCGCCAAGATTGCCGCCAAGCTCGCCGTCGGTTACACCCTCGACGAAATCCCCAACGACATTACCAGGAAGACGCCCGCATCATTCGAGCCAACCATCGACTATGTGGTCACCAAAATCCCCAAATGGAACTTTGAAAAATTTCGCGACGCCGAAGACGTTTTGGGCACACAGATGAAATCCGTCGGTGAAGTAATGGCCATCGGCCGCACCTTCAAAGAGTCGCTATTCAAGGGTCTGCGCTCGCTGGAAGCGGTCAAGCCGCTGCGCCTGGAAGATGTTTCCAAAGACGAGCTGCAAAGAAAACTGGCGCGACCCAACTCGCAAAGGTTCTCATATATCACTTATGCGCTGGAGCATGGATGGTCGATTGACGAGATTTATCGGCTGTCGCGTATCGATCGATGGTTCCTCGATCAGCTTAAGCAGGTAATGGAAATCCAGGAGCAGGTTGAGTCAGTACCACCTGCGTTAGCGGGTGGATCAAGCTCTGATCAGCCGAACACACCGAAGCTCGAAAACATTCCGCTCGATTTGCTGCGCGCTTTTAAAGAAGCCGCGCTGTCCGATCGCCGCCTGGCTTATCTGACCCAACGTACCGAAGACGAAGTGCGCGCCTATCGCAAGACGTCGGGTCTGATTCCTGTCTACAAGCGCGTGGACACTTGCGGCGCAGAGTTCGAATCCTACACGCCATATCTTTATTCAACTTACGAAGAAGAAGACGAAGCCCAACCCACCGATCAAAAAAAGATCATGATTCTCGGCTCTGGGCCTAACCGCATCGGCCAGGGGATCGAGTTCGATTACTGCTGTTGTCACGCCTCTTTCGCGCTGCATGAAGCCGGCTGGGAAACGATCATGGTCAACTGCAATCCGGAAACGGTTTCGACCGACTATGATACTTCCGATCGGCTGTACTTCGAACCGCTCACCTTCGAAGACGTGATGAACATCGTCGACGTCGAAAAGCCGACAGGTGTGATTGTTCAGTTCGGCGGCCAAACGCCTTTGAATCTGGCCATGCGTCTGCATGAAGCGGGAGTTCCGATCATCGGCACATCTCCCGACTCAATAGACCTGGCGGAAGATCGAAAGCGTTTCGGCGCGCTGCTCAGCGAGTTGGGTATTCCGCAACCCGAGAACGGCACCGCCACATCGATTGAAGCGGCGAGAGAAATTGCGGCACGCATAGGTTATCCGGTGTTGGTGCGGCCCAGTTATGTGCTCGGCGGCCGCGCCATGGCGATCGTATACGACGAGGAAACTCTCGACGATTACATGCGCACCGCGGTCGACTTCTCTCACGATCGTCCGGTGCTGATCGATAAGTTCCTCGAGCAGGCCGCGGAATTCGACGTCGACGCTTTGGCGGATGAGAGCGCGTGCGTCATCGCCGGCATTCAGGAGCACATTGAGGAAGCGGGAATTCACTCGGGCGATTCTTCCTGCGTGCTGCCGCCGGTGCGGATCGCCGCGGAACACCTCGAGACAATGCGGCACTACACGCGCAAACTTGCGGAAGCCTTGACCGTGAATGGCCTGATGAATATTCAGTTCGCGATCAAGGACGATCGCGTCTATGTGCTCGAAGTCAATCCGCGCGCGTCCCGCACTGTGCCTTTTGTTTCCAAAGCCACCGGTGTTCCGCTTGCCCGCGTGGCGGCCCTGGTGATGGCCGGAGAAAAACTGAAAGAATTCGGTCTTCCGGATGAGCTTACCGTGGATCGTTTTTACATCAAGTCGCCGGTCTTTCCCTTCCGAAAATTTCCCGGCGTCGATCCGGTCTTGAGTCCCGAAATGCACTCGACCGGAGAAGTTATGGGTATCGGTGAGAGTTTTGGCGAAGCCTATGCAAAGGCAATGACAAGCGCGGGTATTAAGTTGCCTGAACGCGGCACGGCTTTCATCAGCGTCAACGAAACCGACAAGGGTCAGGCGGCGCTGATCGCGCGCAGGCTGTCGCGTCTGGGATTCGATTTGATGGCGACCTTCGGCACCGCCGCACGGCTGCGCGAAGTCGGTTTGGAAGTCGCCACAGTTTTCAAAGTCAACGAAGGGCGTCCAAACGTTGCCGATCACATCAAACAAGGTGAGGTGGCTCTGGTAATCAACACGCCTCTGGGCCGGGCTTCGCATTACGATGAACAAGCGATTCGCCGCGCGGCGCTGCAATACAATGTTCCGTGCGTGACGACGATGACCGGCGCGCAGGCTCTGGTTGAAGCGCTCACTTCGCGCGCGAATGTGAAAGAGATTGAGGTGTACGCGTTGCAGGACTTGCATGCGGTCGGCGCCTCAGCGAATTGAGAACCAAGCGGCGCGCTGGTGTCCGCATCGATTTTCAGGGTCGCGTCACAGCAGGGACAATCTGTTTTTTGACTTTGCCCCCTGTGCGGCTCTGCGTTCCTCGCTCCGTCAGGAGCGAAATATTTATAGAAGCGCGTTGTGAATTGATAAATGAAGCTCCTTTAGGAGCGTAATGTCTCTCTCAGGTTTCGCTCCTAACGGAGCGAGGACGGCGGAACCGTGCGGGAGAATGGGACGCGCGATCATGGAAACGAAGGTCTTGGAAATTAACAGCTCCGAAACAATCGCAAGAATTCTCGATGAATGCCGCATCATCGCGGTCGTGGGTTTGTCTTCTCAAACCTGGCGGCCATCAAATAGTGTGGCGGCATACATGAAACGCGCGGGTTATCGAGTCGTCGCCGTCAATCCCAATGAAACCGAAGTGTTTGGCGAGAAGTCTTTCGCATCCCTCGCTGAAGTTCCCGACAAAATAGATCTTGTCGATGTCTTCAGACGATCTGAAGAGGCCGGCGCGGCGGTCGATCAGGCAATCGCGATTGGCGCCAGGGCGGTCTGGTTGCAGGAAGGCGTGATTGATCACCCGGCTGCGCAGCGCGCTCTTGATGCAGGCTTACTGGTCGTGATGGATCGTTGCTGGCTGAAAGAGCACGCGCGACGCGGAGTTTAGCAGCCGGACTTGTCCGCCCTTTGACGCATCCCAGGGGCAGACTGAAAAACTGCGATCCACGAAACTGCACTAAACAACGCTAAGCGATTTACAGGTTCAATTTGTTTCGTGTGATTTCGTGGATCGCTTTTGCTACTCTTAACCGGCTCTGTTAACTTTTTCAGCGACCGTCTAACCTTTCTTTTATGTCGATACTCATTCGCGCCGTAGTAATCACCTCCAGCGACGCCTGTTCAGTTGGCGAGCGCGAAGATACGTCTGGCGAAACATTAGTACAACTCCTTACTGAACTCGGAGCCGAAATCGTCGCCAGAGAGATCGTCAACGACGATCTCGACCCGCTCGCACACAAGCTGCGCGCTTACGCCGATCTCAAACACGTGAATCTGATCGTGACTACAGGCGGCACCGGCTTTGGCCCGCGCGACAACACGCCCGAGGCAACGCGCAGCGTGATCAAGCGCGAAGCTCCCGGCCTGGCCGAAGCCATGCGCATAGAGACGCTGAAGAACACTCCGATGGCCATGATCTCGCGCGGCGTCTGTGGTATTCGATCAGGCGCCCTAATCGTCAATCTTCCCGGCTCGCCGAAAGCGGTGCGCGAAAGCTTCGAGGTTATTCGCCCGGTGTTGTCGCACGCTATCGCTCTGCTCGAGGGCAAAACGGCTCATTAAGGCAACCAGGAGGACGGCTCCTATTTCGTGATCCTTCATGTGACTTAGTGGATCGCTCGCTGTGTGCAAATGCCCGATCCACGAAATCACCACGAAACCTATCCGGTCCCAATCTTCGCAGTGCCTCTGTCCTCTGGAGTGAAACTTCTTATAATTTCATGATTGACAGGCGCAGGATGATCGTAAAGAATGCGGCAGCGTCGAAGCTTAAAGTAAGTTGTTTCTGAACTACCTCAACCTCGCTTGGATTTAAAGTCCCGAGACCTGTCTACGAAGGAGTCAACCATGCGAACCTGTCCTCACGACTTGCAACGATCAGTTTGGTCGTCTGAATTTTCACTTAGAGTCATTCGAACTATCTTTCCGTGCTTGCTTCTCCTGGCTTTGTCAGTTGGAGCCTTGGCCCAACAACCTAACGATTCTTCTTCATCGAATTCTACCGGCGGAAACCCATCACCCAGCGAAGGAATCCAAAAGCATTCGAACGAGTTCGGCGTTTGGGGCGGCCTTTCGTTTAACTCGCCAACCCTAATCGGTAAAACCCCGGACGCGCGGTTCGGTAACATCGGCTTGCGCTATGGCCGAGTGCTCGCGGCCAGCAAGACCGTCGCCTTTGAATGGACCATCGACGCCATCCCCGTCGCGGTCCTTTCAAACAACCGATTCACCGTGGTGCCTGCCGGAACAGGTTTCGTGGTGACCCAAACTCGCAAGAGCGTCTACGCCTGGGGCGCAGCGCCAATCGGTTTGAAATTCAACTTCCGCCGCAACCGGCGCGTGCAACCCTTCGGCCAGACCACCGGAGGCTTCCTCTACTTCAACGAACAAGTGCCGGTCGCCGGCGCCGCCCGCTTCAACTTCACCTTCGATTTCAGCGGCGGCATCCAGATCGTCAACACCAACCACCGCTCGTTTACGATCGGCTACAAGTACCAACACATCTCCAACGCTAATCGAGCGAACGCCAATCCAGGCGTGGATGTGCAGATGATCTTTGCGGGGTTTTCGGTGTTTAAATAAGTAGAGGAGGATCGTTCATGAGTGCCCCCACAGTTTTCATCAGCTACAGCCATCGGGATAAAGACCTCTTGGGGCCGCTGACCGCTCAGCTAAAAACGCTGCAGCAGACCGGGCTACTCGAAGTTTGGGCGGACACGCGCATTGACGCGGGTGACAAGTGGTATCCGGAAATTGAAAAGGCCATGAAACGAGCTGCGGTGGCGGTCTGCCTCATTTCGGAATACTTCCTCTCATCAGACTTTTGCACCAAACAAGAGGTGCCGTTCCTTTTGAAACGCGCGGCAGATGAAGGACTCCTAATCGTTCCGGTGTTGCTAAGCGAATGCGTCTGGGAAGCGCATCGCTGGCTGAAAGAAACCCAGATGCTGCCGGGCGAAGGGCAATCTGTCCGCACTCATTTTCCGCAAAATCCTGCGGCTGTCTTCGTTCGAGCCGCGAAAAGAATTTACGACAAGCTCAACGATCAAAGCTACCAGCCGCCCGCCCCCCTCCGGTCTGGCTTCCGATTCCTCCCGAACACATCGACCGCACACGTCTTCCCGAAACAGGTTCTGCGCTTTTCGGCCGCGACGACGAACTGGAATTGTTGGATCAGGCATGGACTTCAGCTGAGCGGATCGAGGGTACACCGACCCGCATTCTTGCGTTCACCGCGCATGGCGGCGTCGGCAAATCGACGCTCATCAACCACTGGCTTGGTGAAATGGCGCACGACAATTATCGAGGTGCCACGCGGGTATTTGGCTGGTCCTTCTTCAGTCAGGGCGTGCGCGAAGAAACAGCGTCCGCCGATACCTTTATTGATGCAGCACTGCGCTTCTTCGGAGAGTCTGATCCGACTGCCGGCTCGGCTTGGGATAAGGGAGAACGACTTGCTCGGCTCATCGGCAGCCAGCGCGCCTTGCTGGTGTTGGACGGCATGGAACCGCTTCAGTCTCCCTACGAGTTTGAACGCGGCAAGCTGCGTGACCCCTCCCTCGAGTCTCTTCTCCGTGGACTTGTGCATCATTCAGATGGACTGTGCCTTATCACTACTCGCGAGCCTCTTCCCGACTTAGCCGGACGGCCCGGAGTTACAACGCGCGACCTTGAGCAAATCAATGTACAAGCGGGTCGGGCGCTGTTGCGTACAGCGCGTGTTGTCGGAACCGATGCGGAACTCGAAGACTTGGCTACCCGCTTCGGTCCTCATGCGCTGGCTATATCGCTGCTTGGCGTTTATCTCTACGAACAGCCAAGCCACGGGATTGGGTCCGCCCAAATGCTGGAACAACTGCCCGGTGAAAAACCCATCGATCGCGTGCTCGCGGGTTTCGAACAATGGCTTGGTGAGAGTCCGGAACACGAAGCCTTGCGGCTGCTCGGGTTCTTTGATCGCCCAGCCGACGATGACTGTTTGCGGGCGTTGCGGAAAGGCCCACCCATTTCAGGCCTTACTGATTACCTATCCAGTTTGGGTGACGCAGATTGGGATCGGGTTCTGGATCGCCTGGAGAATTTACGTCTCATTCATGTGGAGCAAAGCAGATCCCGCAAGCAATTCGTTGATGCCCATCCGCTCATCCGCGAACATTTCGCGCAATTGCTAAAGATAGAGACTGCGTGGCGTGACGGTCACCGACGTCTGTACGAACACCTCTGCGCAACCACAAAGGAAGGCGACCAGCCCACACTCGAAGATCTTCAGCCGCTCTACCAAGCCGTGGACCACGGCTGTCAGGCTGGATTGCAGCAGGAGGCCTGCATTGAGGTTTACCATGATCGCACCCTCCGGGGGGAGGAAGCTTATAGCACGTCCAAACTAGGCGCCTTCGGCTCCGACTTGGGAGCCGTCGCCTGCTTCTTCGAGACCCCGTGGAGTCGAGTCTCTTCCTCGCTCACGGAAATCTGGCAAGGCTGGATACTGGCCAATGCCGCCTTCAGCCTGCGCGCCTTGGGCCGATTGACCGAAGCCCTGGATCCCATGCAGGCTGCGCTGGACCTGGCGGTTCAAGCAAAGGCGTGGATAGAGGCCGCAATCCGCGCCGGCAACCTGAGCGAATTGGAGCTGACACTGGGTGACGTGGTCAGAGCGGTTCGAGACGCCGAACAGTCTGTGGCCTACCGCAGTGATGCAATTCGGAAAGTAAACAACCGCTCGCAGCTAGCCACCGCCCTGTACCACGCGGGCCGCTGGGGCGATGCGGTCATTCGCTTTCGCGAGGCCGAGCAAATGCAGTCTAAAACGCAGCCCTACTACCCGCTGCTGTACTCAATCCGTGGCTTTCTTTATTGCGACCTCCTCTTGACGGGCGCGGAGCGGGCCGCATGGCAGACTATTCTTAAACTCGAACATCGAGAATCAGAACTCGAAACTGCAGTAGCATCCTGTATAGCCGTCTCTGAGCGTGCGACCCAGACGCTCAATTGGTATGAATTGAACAAGCAGCAGTGGCACCTCAGCATCGCCCTCGACCAACTTACTCTAGGGCGGGCCGCGCTCTACGACTCAATTCTGAGCGTGTCTTCAAAAAGGAATCAGCAATCCGTGATCAAGCGTCTGAAAGGCGCCATGGATGGGCTCCGCCGCGCCGGCAACATGGATGACCTTCCGCGTGGTCTCCTCACACGCGCCTGGCTGCGCTTTCTGGAAGCCGACGACGATGGTGCACAAACGGATTTGGACGAAGCTTGGGAAATTGCCGAGCGCGGCCCCATGAGGTTATTCATGGCTGACATTCATCTCTATCGCGCGCGGCTCTTTCATGACGTGAAGCCGTATCCGTGGACGAGTCCGCAGGAAGACCTCGCTGCGTCGCGGAAGCTGATCGAGCAGTGTGGTTACTGGCGGCGGAAGGAAGAGCTTGAAGACGCGGAAGAGGCGGCGAAAAATTGGTAGTGCGTGTCTGCGGAGCGCGTCTCCTCGTCCCGTTAGGGACGAGATGTTTATAGACCCGGCGGGTCAAAATATTCCCAAAGCTCCGTAGGAGCGCAATGTTGTTTACGAATTAAATGATTCTCGAATTGGGACATGTCGCTCCTACGGAGCTGAACCATCTTATAGAGCGTGGGTGCTATAAATATTTGGCTCCTCCGGAGCCAGGCATCTCTCGGACGTGCTCGGGGTGACGCCTTCACTCTCGGTCATGATGACGCCCTCCCTAACGGTCGGGCTACTGCCCGGCCTTCAACCTCATGCATCGACTACGCAACTCTTCATTGACATTGATCTCGTGCGGCACTTAATATTTTCTCGTTCCTGATAATTTTTAGACAATTTGGTTTAGCTCGATGGTGTTCCAGGCAACGACGATGTTTTTGCTTCAAGCCGCCACAACCACGACCGCACACACTATCGGAGGACCGAGCACCGCGTATCTGCCGGTGATGGTCTTCTTTGTTTTTGCGGTGGCATTTCCGGTGATGCCTTTGATCCTGGGACGCTTCCTGCGGCCGTGGAAGTATGGGAAAGACAAGATGCGGCCCTATGAGTGCGGCATCGACCCGGAAACCGGCGCGCACGATCGGTTCACGGTGCGTTACTACATCGTGGCCATGCTGTTTCTGATTTTCGACGTCGAGACGATCTTTCTGTTGCCCTGGGCGATTATCTTTATGGGCAAGGATTTTTCATTCACTCTGTTCGCGCTCATCGAGATGTTTGTCTTCATCGGCATCCTGATCGTCGGGTACTATTACGCGTGGCGCAAAGGCGCCCTGGAGTGGGCCTAGGACATTGCCGATTGCCAATTGAGGATTGCCCATTGGTTGTTGGCCAAAGAACTTTGATTTGAGTTGAGGTGATGAAACCCGACGATCTGAAAAAGCGCACGAAACAGTTTGCATTGCGAGTTCTCAAACTTGTTGCAGCTTTGCCGAATAACTTGAGCGGCCGGACAATTGGCGGCCAGCTTGTGAGAGCAGGTACGTCAGTCGGAGCCAACTATCGGGCTGCCTGTCGGGCACGATCAAAGCCCGAGTTCATTGCAAAGATCGGCATCGTCGAAGAGGAAGCAGATGAAAGTGCTTTTTGGATGGAGTTAATCATCGAGGGCAAGCTATTAGGGCAGGCGTTAGTCCAGCCGCTATTAGACGAGGCTAACGAGCTTGCGAAAATAGTGGCGAGTTCCAGAAAGTCCGCCTCTGAATCACTCAAGCCTAAAGCTAACGGCAAATTGGCAATTGGCAATCAGAAATCGGCAATGACCTATGGCTGAACACGACGAAGGCTTTGTCTTAACCACGGTCGATGCGATCACGAATTTCGTGCGTCGGACGGTGGCGGCGAAAGCGATCGATCTCGGCGCGCCGGTCGTCAACTGGGCGCGCAAGTCGGCTTTGTGGCCGATGACTTTCGGTTTGGCCTGCTGTGCGATAGAGATGATGGCCACCGGCGCGGGCCGCTTTGATATAGACAGGTTTGGCGCCGGCGTGTTTCGTCCCAGCCCGAGACAAAGCGATCTGATCATTATCGCCGGCACTGTGACTTTGAAGATGGGTCCGGTCGTGCGGCGCGTCTATGATCAAATGCCTGAGCCAAAGTGGGTCATTTCGATGGGCGCCTGCGCCTCGACCGGGGGACCTTTCGATTCCTACTCGACTATGCAAGGCGTCGATCGAACGATTCCCGTGGACGTTTACATTCCCGGTTGTCCGCCGCGACCGGAAGCTCTGCTTTACGGACTAATGCGCTTGCAGGACATCATCATGCGCGAAGCACCTTCGTCGTATATCTTTGATTCCGACGGCGCCGTGCACCGCCAGCGATCGTTTGACGGCGAAGATGAGCTGCAAATTGCGCAAGCGAATGAGGCGGCCCGGATTGCGTTGGCCGCCAGGTAAGCCCGGCACCTCTCGCCCCCTTTTTATAACCGTCCTGGCAACAGGAGGAGTCTGATGAAAACCAATCACGCAACCAAGCTCTTGATAGTTCTTTCAATTCTTATCGCTATGCCCGTTATGACGAGCGCACAAAGGCGAAGACCGCGACTGCGCCGGGTACCGCCGCGACCAACAACACCTGTCGTGCCGCCGCTCGTTCCCGTCGGCACGAATCTTAAAATTCGCCTAAACGATACTCTTTCGAGTAGAGAGTCGCGCGCCGGCGACAGGTTTGCGGCGACCGTAATCGATCCGGTTCGCTTTAGCGAGGCCATCGTGCATGGACACATTCGCTCGATCATCAAATCAGGAAAAGTCACCGGGCGGACGACGATGAACCTGGCGTTCGACTCAATTGATTTACCTGATTCCGCTCCTACGGAGCTTCCGGCAAAACAAAAGCACGGGGTCCTGCATGGCTATGTGACCAAGGTCTATGGTCTTGAAGGGAGCGCGGACAATGAGGGCGGCGTGCAGTCAAAGAGCCGTGGCAACCAGGCCCTCAAGCGCAGCGGCATCGGCGCCACCGCGGGAGCGATCATTGGGGGCATCGCCGGGGGCGGCAAAGGCGCAGCCATTGGATTGATTCTGGGCGGCGCGGGCGGAGCAGGTTCGCTGGCAATCAACGGCAGCAAAGAGCTGAAGCTGGATTCAGGCACTGAGATGTTGGTCCACGTCACCCGCTAACCCTGTCGATAACAAGAGCAGGAAACTTTTTCGGAACGTTAAGCGGCTTTGCCTCCCTGGCAAAGCCTTTTTTTTTGCTCGCGCGGAAGAAAAGCAATCTTACCTGCGTCTAAATAGACGATGCTCGAGCAAACGGCCATCCAAGCGGAGCAGCGAGTGCAAAGTTCGCCAGATTCGATTAACACCGGCGTCATTCACGCCTGTCAGGAGGGCGACCGGGAAGCCTTTCGCTTGCTGTTCGAGGCGTACAAGGATCGTGTGTTTTCCATCGCCTGCTATTCGCTCGGCGACGAAACTGGCGCGGACGATATAACGCAGCAGATCTTTGTGAAGCTGTTTACGCGCATCGGCCAGTTCCGTGGCGATTCTGAGTTCACCACGTGGTTGTATCGACTGGTCATTAATGCATGCCTCGATGAGCGCAGGAGACAGCGACGCTTATTGCCGGTCGCGGAGTTTCTGCCCATGAGCAAGGCTGCTTATCGAAAATCGCCAGAGCCCGGATACGAGCGTCGCGAAATTGCCGGCTCAGTAAGAGAAGCGATCGGCGGACTAAAGCCAAAAATGCGTCTGCCGATCTTGCTGAAGTACATTGAAGGACTTTCGTACGAAGAGATTGCTGCGGTGCTGGGCTGTTCAAAAGGCACAGTGGCTTCGCGTTTGAATCGCGCGCATCAGGCGTTGGCAAAAAAGCTGGGCCACCTGCGCGGCGAGTTAGAGATTTAGTGGCACAGACTTCAGTCTGTGATTCACTTCGCAACATCACAGACTGAAGTCTATGCCACTTGGAGACCTAAGATGTTTGCTAAACACGTTTCCAATTTAGCCTCGGCCTACTGTCATGACGAGCTTTCGCCCAAACAATCGCGGCGAGTCGCCGAGCATTTGATTAGTTGCCGGGATTGTCGCGGCGAGTTTGAAGAGGTTAAGTTTGGCGCGAGGTTAGCTGCGCAGTTGCCTCTGATCCGCAGACTCTGCCGCGACGAAGAATTCTTTCAATCCGGGTTCAGCCGCGGCTTGCTCTGGTTTCCTTGGCTTTAGTTGCGCTAGTGATCGGGTTTGCTGCGTTCTGGTTACGTCAAACTCCGCAGTCCCTGGGACCATCCTGGGATGTCGCGCGTCTCGATGGCGCGCCACGGATTGGTTCTGCGCAGGTAGGCGATCAGGCAAAACTGGGCGTCGGTCAATGGCTCGAGACCGACACAAACTCGCGCGCGCAAATTAGCGTCAGCGATATCGGGCTGGTTCAGATCGATCCGAACACTCGCGTGCGTTTGGTCGAGACGAAGCCGACCGAGCATCGACTTGAGTTAGCAGAGGGACGCTTGAGCGCTCGCATTTCTGCGCCGCCAAAACTCTTCTTTGTTAACACACCGTCAGGAGTGGCCGAGGATCTCGGCTGCGCTTATACGTTGGAAGTCGATAAGGCCGGCGACAGTCTTTTGCGGGTAACCACGGGTTGGGTTGCGCTTCAGTTAAAGGACCGCGAATCCGTTGTGCCCGCCGGCGCCGCGTGTGCGACCAAACACGGAATCGGACCGGGTACTCCGTACTTTGAAGACGCGTCAGAGGCCTTTCGAACGGCGTTGACCAGAGTAGACTTTGATCGCGATTCCCCGATCCAAGGCTATACAACGCCGCTCGCAATGGTCGTCTCTACCGCTCGGGTGCGTGACACGCTTAGCCTTTGGAACTTGTTACCGCGGGTTTCCGGTGAGGATCGATCGCTGGTATACGATCGCCTTGCCAAGCTCGTGCCTCCACCTCCCGGTGTGACGCGTGAAGGTGTTTTGCAACTCAACCAGCAGATGCTTGATGCGTGGAAGGAGCAACTCGAATATCGGTGGGGCGATGCTCTGTCTTCAGCTCCGTTCAAAGCATGGGCCAGGGTCTGGGCTCACGGAGTTGGCAGGATGAACGGCATCGCGGGCGAGAAATGAATCGATACGCCGCAAGTTCGGCATGGTTCAGAGTTCAACCTTCAAGTTGTTCTTGTTCGTTCTGAAGGAAGCTAATTCTTGAACTCTGAACTGGACGTTCGGTTCCCTGTATTGATTTAGAAGGCGATGACATGCGCGCTTTGAGAATTACGATAGCTTGTCTACTGGCCCTTGCGGTGCTCGTGTTCATCGGCGTCAAGCTTTCCGCTCGACATACTCGAACTAATACCAAGGCGGCCGCAGGGAACGACCTGATCGTTCACGAGTGGGGAACCTTTACCTCCATCGCCGGCAAGGACGGCGTGGCGCTCGAGTGGCGTCCGCTCAACGGGGCCACCGATCTGCCGAAGTTTGTGCATACAATTCAAGAGGGCGACGCCGGCTTACGCCACGATGCCAAAGCGGATCTGAGGGCGGCAGTGCGCATGGAAACGCCGGTCATTTATTTTTACTCCAACCATGAAATCGATGTTTCTGTGAAAGTTGATTTTCCGAAAGGCAGGATCACGGAATGGTATCCACAGGCGCGCCTGGTCAGCACCGGCATCAACTGGGGACGAATCAAAGTGATGCCGGGCGCGTCTCTCAATCTTCCGGTGGAATACTCGGCCAGCCACTATTTCGCCGCCCGTGAAACCGACTCAGCCCCGGTTCAGGTTTGTCGCATGGACGGCAAGCCCGCCCAGCAGGAGAAGTTTCTCTTTTATCGGGGTGTGGGAACTTTCGATCTGCCTATTTCCGTCAAACTCGCCGGCAACCAAATACTACTCAAGAACCTTGAACGGAACGAAATCTCGCACCTGATCATTTTCGAGAATCGTGGCGGAAAAATTGGTTACCGGGTGCTTGATGCATTCACCGGCGAGACGACCAGCGAACACCCAACCCTCGATGGAAACATCGACTTGCTAATCAGCGAACTGAAGAAAACGCTGCTCGCCTCTGGCCTTTACGAAAAAGAAGCTGACGCGATGATCAAGACCTGGCGCTCCAGTTGGTTTGAAGAAGGCGTGCGGGTCTTTTACGTTCTGCCGCGAGAGACTACCGATACAGTCCTTCCCATCGCCATCGATCCAAAACCCACCCAACTGGTCCGCGTGCTGGTGGGCCGCGCCGAAGTCATCACGCCTGAGATGGAAAAGTCCGTGCAACAAAAGGTGAGCATGCTAGGCGATCCTAAGGCTCGCGGCGAAGCGATTCTGGCTATTCGGAAATACGGGCGGTTTTCAGAACCGATTCTCGAACGCATTCTTGCTACCGAGAAAGATCCAGTAGTTCGCGATCTCATCAGACAATTGATCGACCACGTCGCCGAAAAGGCGGTCTCGTAATTCTCTGCGCTGCCTCTGGGTCCTAGGCGTCTCTAACGTGAATGTCTTTGAAAGTTATTCACCGCTGAGACCGCCGAGGGTGCGGAGCCATCGCCCAACGCCAACCGCAACGGCAGTCATGACTGTGCCGCGCCCCTGACAATCCACAGTCCAGCCGCTGCTTGCCCACTCTGATGGTACTCGTTAGAATATCGTGTTCTGCATCGCGCAACATTCTTCTCTGTGACGCAGAGCATCGGTGTCAAGGCCTATGGCAATTGATCGCATCACCGTTCGAGGTGCTCGGCAGCACAACCTCAAGAACATTGACGTCGATATTCCCCGCGACAAGTTGACCGTGATTACGGGCCTTTCGGGCTCGGGTAAGTCATCGCTGGCATTCGACACCATCTATGCCGAAGGCCAGCGGCGCTATGTGGAATCGCTCTCGGCCTACGCGCGACAATTCCTGGATCAATTGGAAAAGCCCGATGTCGATTCGGTGGAAGGTTTGTCGCCGGCAATCTCGATTGAGCAAAAGACGGTCGCCCGCAGTCCACGCTCTACCATAGGTACGGTCACAGAGATCTACGATTATCTGCGTCTGCTCTTTTCGTCAATTGGCTTGCCTCACTGTTACCAGTGCGGCGCGGCGATTACGCGACAGAGTGTCGACCAGATTCTGCAGGACGTGCTGTCATTGCCGGGCGGCGAGCGGGTGATGATTCTGGCGCCGATTGTGCGCGGCCGCAAAGGCGAATTCAAGAAAGAGCTGGCGAAGCTGGCCAGCGATGGATTTATCCGCGCGCGCATCGACGGCGAACTTCGCTCGCTTGATGAAGAAATACGTCTCGATAAGCGCCGCAATCACTCGATCGAAGCCGTGGTTGATCGGTTATTAATTAAGACCGGTATCAACGAACGGCTCGGCGAATCAATTCGCACGGCCTTGAAACTAACGAACGGCGCCGTGCTGGTTTCCGTGATTGACGGTGAAGAAAAACTGTATTCAGAAAAGATGGCCTGCGTGAATTGCGGGATCAACGTGCCGCCGCTTGAGCCTCGCTCGTTCTCGTTCAACTCGGCGTACGGTGCCTGCAAGCATTGTCACGGTCTCGGCACTGTGCTCGAAATCGATTCGGAAAAACTGGTTGCGAATGTGGATGATCCGGCGGAACGAATTCCTTTCCTGGGTCTGGCGGATAAGGCCGGCTCGGCTTATCTCCGCAGCGCTTTGCTCGCGGTTATCGAACACTTCAAAGTAGATCACAGGACGACATTTCGGAATCTGCCTAACGATGTTCGCGCCGGATTTTTTAACGGACTCTCAGCCCAACTGAAATTCAAACAGGGCCTGTATTCGTACAAGAGCTATTGGGAAGGCGCTCTGCCGTGGTTGCGTGAACGTTTGAATAGTCCGCCGTCGGAAAAAGTCCGCGTGGCCCTGGAAGAAATGGTTTCGCCGTCGGTCTGTCGTGAGTGCAACGGCCGCCGGCTGCGATCCGATTCTTTGGCCGTGCGCGTCGGGGGACGCGGCATTGCGGACTACACGTCAATGACAATCGAAGATGCTATCAAGGCCTTCGATCAAGTCAGGCTGCGCGAGCGAGAAGAAAGGATCGCCGGATTGATTCTGCGAGAGATCAGGTCGCGTCTTCGTTTTCTCGAGACAGTCGGACTTGGATACCTGACACTCGATCGTCCGTCAGCAACTTTATCGGGCGGGGAAGGGCAGAGAATTCGGCTGGCGACGCAGATAGGTTCGCAACTGCGCGGGGTGCTCTACGTCCTGGACGAGCCTTCGATTGGTTTGCATCCGCGGGACAATCGTCGTCTGCTCGACACGCTGTCGGTGCTGCGCGATCTCGGCAACACGGTGCTGGTGGTTGAACATGACGAGGAGACAATTCGGCGAGCCGACTATGTAGTTGACCTGGGTCCGGGCGCGGGCACGCACGGTGGCGCGGTCGTAGCGCTGGGAACGCCCGGCGATGTCGCTAATAATCCGGATTCGATCACGGGGCTTTACATTAGCGGCCGGCGGAAGATCCCGGTTCCGATCCATCGCCGTTCGCCCAACGGCAAGGCGATCACGGTTCGCGGCGCGCGTCACAACAACTTAAAAGAATTGGACGTGTCTTTTCCGCTGGGCTTGTTGACCGTGGTGACCGGCGTTTCCGGGTCGGGAAAATCGACTCTGGTCGCGGACATTCTCTACCCGGCGCTGGCGCGAAGTCTCTATGATTCGGTGTTGGAACAGGGAGCGCATGAGTCAATAGAAGGACTGCAACACGTCGACAAGGTAATCGAGATCGACCAGTCGCCGATTGGCCGCACGCCGCGATCGAATCCCGCGACGTACACCGGATTGTTTACGCCGATTCGCGAGCTGTACGCCATGCTGCCGGAGTCGCGCGAGCGCGGTTATAAACCCGGGCGCTTCTCGTTCAACGTCAAAGGCGGGCGTTGTGAGGCGTGCGAAGGCGATGGTCTCAAACGCATCGAGATGAATTTTCTTCCCGATGTCTACGTGCTCTGCGATGTTTGCCGCGGCGCTCGTTACAATCGCGAGACACTTGCGGTCAGGTACAAAGGAAAATCGATCGCGGAACTTTTGGACGCGACCGTCGAAGAGGCCCTGCCGCTGTTGGAAAACATTCCGCAGATTAAGCCAAAGCTGCAGACGCTTTTGGACGTCGGCCTCGGCTATATCAAACTTGGCCAGTCAGCCACGACGCTTTCGGGCGGCGAAGCGCAGCGGATTAAGCTGGCCAAGGAACTTTCCAAGCGGGCCACCGGACGAACGATTTACATTCTCGATGAGCCGACCACCGGCCTTCACTTTGCCGACGTGCATAAGTTGCTCGACGTGCTGCAGCGGCTGGTAAGCCTGGGCAATACGGTGATCGTCATCGAGCACAATCTCGACGTGATTAAGAGCGCCGATTTCATCATTGACCTGGGACCCGAAGGCGGCACGCATGGCGGCCGCGTCGTAGCCAGCGGCACCCCTGAAGAAGTTGCCGCCGTGCGCCGCTCGCACACCGGGCAGGTGCTTAAGCCTTTGCTGAATGTGAAACGTAACGGCTCGAAAAAAGCGGAACAGGCAGCTCGTGAGATTCCTGGCGCAGAATCAAAGAAAGTTGCGTGATATCGTCGGCTTCCAGCTCCCTAAACTTCCACCGAAATAGACCGCCTCGCGTGGTACAATCAGCTCTTGAATGAAAGATCACGCACGCCAGAAGAACGCGTGAGCTACATGGAATATTTACGCCGAGTCAATTATGGAGCTCGAGCTAGCGGACGACTACAAAGAGTTCTTGAGATTGTTACGCGCCCACGGCGTTGAATATCTCCTGATTGGTGGCTGGGCAGTTGGATACCACGGATATCCGCGAGCTACCTACGACCTTGATGTTTGGATTGCGACCTCGTCCGCTAACGCTATGCGGGTCGTGAAGGCCTTGAGTGAGTTTGGCTTCAGCGTCCCCGAATTGTCTACTGAGTTGTTTCTGCAACCCGATAAGATTGTGCGGATGGGTGTTGAGCCGAAGCGCATTGAAGTGATGACTTCGATCTCGGGCGTGGAATTCGACGAGTGCTATCGTGAAAGAGTTGAGACGACGATAAACGATGTTCCCGTCAGTCTCATTAACCTGCACTATTTGAAGATCAACAAAAAGGCGAGCGGACGGCTTAAAGATCTTGCCGACTTGGAGCAACTTTCAAGCGAACAATCGTGACCGATCGGATTTCAGCCATAGTCGCCGACAGCCTGGACGTGAAGCGTCGCTTCTTTGACGCGCACGCCGGCGACGTGCAGCGGGCTGCGCAGCTGATCGCGAATGCCTTCAAAGCTAAAGGGAAACTTTTAGTTTTCGGCAACGGCGGTTCGGCCGCTGACGCACAACATATCGCCGGCGAGATGGTTAATAAGTTCCTGCAGAATCGCAGGGCTTTGCCGGCGATCGCGCTGACGACCGATGGCGGCGTGCTGACGTGCATAGCGAACGACACCGGGTTCGAGAAGGTCTTTGCCCGGCAGATTGAAGCTTTGGGAACCAAGGGCGATGTTTGTCTGGCAATTTCGACCTCGGGGACCTCGCCGAATGTGACGCTCGCTTGTGAGCAGGCGCGTAAAGAGGAAGTAACTATTATTGGCTTATTGGGCCGCGACGGTGGCAGCGTTGCCGCTCTTTGTGACCTTGCGTTGATTGTTCCGAGCGATGACACGCAACGAATTCAGGAAGCGCACAATTTGATCGGGCATATTGTCTGCGAGCTGGTCGAAGCTGAATTATTTCCTGAATAAAAGTTCGGCACGGAAAAGAGTGTCAGAAACCCGCGCGTCAGCAACGGCGTCGACAATCGAGCGCGCTGCGCGCGCTGTACAGGCAGGATGCCCGCGCTCCAACGAATGAGCATCTACGAAAACCTCCAGCCGATCAATCTCGAAAAGGTCATTACCTATCCGCTCGCTTCGCGTCAGAGCAAAGTTACGGTCGCGGATTTTGCGTCGCCCGTAACTGAGAGTTCTTCGCTGAAGGATTACCTGGCCTCGCTACCTAATATTCTTGCGGTACAGACTATGCGCGATCTCGCCGCGCAAATAAGACGGGCGCGCAGCTTGAACAAGCCGATCATTTGGGGCATGGGCGGTCATGTGATCAAGACCGGACTGGCGCCCATTATCGTTGATTTAATGCAGCGGGGATTCGTGACGGCAATCGCCGCGAATGGATCAGTGCTGGTCCACGACGCCGAAATCGCAATTGCGGGTTCGACCTCTGAAGATGTTGATGCGACTCTGGGCGCCGGCGGTTTTGGCGGTGCTGATGAAACAGGAAGGCTGCTGAACAGCGCCGCGCGCGCGAGTGCAGACGAGGGGATTGGCTTAGGCGAAGCCGTCGGCCGTGCTTTGCTATCCCTGGAACCAAAACATCAGAAGGCATCACTTCTTTGTGCCGCTTATGCAGCTCGCTTACCGTTCACCGTTCATGTAACTATCGGCGGTGACATCGCTCATTTTCATCCCAGCGCCGACGGCGCGGCCCTGGGCGCGACTTCGCACACTGATTTTCGTTTGCTGGCAGAGTTGGTGAGAAGGATGGATGGCGGCGGCGTCTATCTCAATCTCGGCTCAGCCGTCACTCTGCCGGAAGTGTTCCTGAAGTGCGTTACCCTGGTGCGAAATCTCGGGCATCAACTGACAGACATCACCACGGCGAACTTCGATTTCATTCAATCCTACCGGCCGCTGACCAATGTCGTCCGTAGACCAACAGCAGACGGCGCAGGTCGCGGCTATTCAATCACCGGCCATCATGAACTGACCATTCCACTGCTGGCCGCCGAGCTCATCTCCCGATCAGAAGCAGAATAGCTTCGCCCAACAACTTTAGTCCCGCCAAGACCAGGACGACAGACAGGAATTTCCGAATGCCGGAAACCGGCAGCAGGCGCGTGCCTAATTCTGTTCCGATCCAACCGCCGACCAGCGCCGCGGGCGCCCAGTAAATCAGATCGCCGGATAGGTATGTAATCGCCTGAAATTGTCCGAGCAGTCCGGCAATCGAATTGACCAGAATGAATGCCGCCGAGACGCCCGACGTCTCCTTGGTCTTCGCCCAATGCATCAGCAGTAAGACGGGACTCAGAAAAATTCCACCACCGACGCCCGTCAATCCTGATAGCAGGCCGATGAGTGCACCGACGATCAGCGCCAGCCAAACAGGAACCAGCGAGGTCTTCCTGGTATCCGCTGTGTCAGCAGCCCAGAACAACCGCGCGGCACTGTAAAGCAACACAATTCCCACGATTGATTTATAAATCGCAATCGGCAGAGTGAGCCGTCCACCGAGGTACGCGGCCGGAATTGAAGCTACCGCGAACGGCCAAAATGTGCGCCACGAGAAGAAACCTGCGCGATAGAAGCGAACGGTGCCGATTACCGCAACGATAATGTTGAGCGTCAGCGCCGTAGGCTTCATGACCAGTGGCGCCATGCCAAACAGAGCCATGGCGGCAATGTAACCCGACGCGCCGGCATGACCCACAGTCGAGTACAACAAAGCAATTACAAAAATAAGAATCGCGAGCAGCAGAACTATGATCGTGCTTACGTCCATGACTCAAGCCATCGTATTATTTTTGCTAATGAAACGGGTGGATAAAAGCACAACAAACCTCGACGGTGCAACCCTGCGAGCTTTTGCTGCGCCTCGACGCGGGTTATACTCTCTACTCCCCCGCTGAAATCATCACTTCTGGTCGAAAGAATTCAAAGTTCGAAAGATGGTCTATGGAAGCTACTAAACTGGAACATTTCAAACAGCTCTTGATGGCCGAGTTGCGTCGTCACGCTCAGAACGTCAGCGATGATCAGGCCGCTGCCCTTGATGCGGCCGGCGACGACGCGAAAGAGAGTGCCGATTTTGCTTTAAGGGATGGAATAGAAGAGATGGCGTTAAGACTCGGTGACCAGGAATCACAAATGGTAGCGGATATAGATCAGGCCTTGTTGCGAATCGAGGAAGGTTCGTACGGAATCTGCGTGCGCTGCGGCCGTCCAATTAACGAGCGGCGCCTGGAAGCAATGCCGACGGCTCGTTATGACGCCGAGTGCCAGGCCGCCGTTGAGTCGGTGAAAGGTTTGAACGCGAGGCCCTCTCTCTAAGCTTGTTCTCCTGAACACTGCTTCTGACTGACTCATGACAAATTATTTGTCTCTGCCCATCGGTGAAGGCGCGCCCGACAAGGTCCACGCGGTCATCGAGATTCCGAGAGGGCAGACTAACAAATACGAATACGACCAGGCGCTGCACGTCTTCCGGCTCGACCGCAACCTCTATTCACCCGTCCACTATCCCGGTGATTACGGATTCATTCCCAGCACGCTAAGCGATGACGGAGATGCGCTCGACGTGCTCGTGCTGGTTGATGCGGCGAGTTTCACCGGGTGCGTAATGACGGTCCGGCCCATTGGATTTCTCGAGATGGTTGATCAGGGGCAGGGAGACGAGAAGGTGCTTGCCGTCGGGACGAACAATCCGATTTACCAAGAAGTCCGCGACTATGAAGAGTTATATCCGCATCTTCTGCGGGAGATCGAACACTTCTTCACGATTTACAAGGAGCTGGAGGCCAAGACCACACGCATCGTTGGCTGGCATAACGCAACCCGGGCGCGAGAGTTAATCAGCGAATGCCAGACACATTATGCTGAGAGGGCCCGGTGAGCGGGTTTGGTTGCGTTGCTTGCGGCAGGGCCCACGAAGACTAGTGACACTAGAATTCTTTGGAAAGATCGAGAAATTCAGACAGTTTGCGCCAGCGAGCGTTTCCGGTAATCATCGCCTTCGATCTCTACGGTCTTGCACATCTCATAGAGCCGTGAACGCAGAGCTACTCCAATGCGATCTTCGAGGAGTTCGGTTGGATCCTTTTCGGTCTTTCGCTTATCAGAATAGTTAGTGGTGAAGATCGTCAGTCGCTTGTCGTTATAGCGCGTGTTGATGATCTGCATCATCGTATCGCGCACCCAGTCGGTCGGTTTTGACGCGCCCAGTTCATCCAGGACCAGGACATCTGCTTCAAAGACCGGCCCCAACACAGCGAGTTCCGAAGTCTGTGACACCGGGTTGTAGGAATCCTGGATTCGCCGCAACAGCGCGCCAAATTGATAGAACAAACCGCGCACTTGATAGCGATCAATTAGTTCACGCAGGAGGGCGACCGCCAGATGCGTCTTGCCGACTCCGACGGCTCCGACCAACACCAGACCTCGCCCATCGATGACGAGATAGTCGTTGATGATTCGGTCGGCTTCAATTTTAGCGACCCATTTGGAATCAGAATCGCCTGCGTCGTAACCCTGCAATGTGCAGTGCTGGTAACGCGGAGGAATCCGCGCAGCCTGGAAAAGTCTTTGACGATGATCGGGTGACTGGCAGCGACAGCGCCGCGCTCCCTCGCCCGGTACGACTTCCATGCCGGTGCCAAAGCAGTGCGGACACGAAGATTCAGCAGTTGAATTTGGATCTGCGGCTGGCGTTGGGCTAGCCTGCTCACTTTTTACAACGCGCAACCGTTTACTTTTTGATTTTTCCGAAGGATTCATCTAATGCTTTCTCGATATTGAAGGCGTGATTATAGCATTGCGCTGGGGAAACTTGATTAGCTAGTTCTGCAAGGTCCTTTTTATTTCTGATGAGGGCACGGATCTTCTATTAGTCATGCGAATCGACGCGGATCTGACTCGGCTCAGATTGAAAGCTTCGCAGATAGCAACCCCAGTGACAGACAAGCCATCGAAGCAGTCGAGGTTATTCCGAAAGTGCCATGCAGTCGCGTATTAAGTCGCGACTGGCCTCTTGCGCAAGAGGTGTAGTAATGGCACACGATAACACTCGATACCTCCTGTAATTTACCGCTCGGTGTTGAAGCACCGAGCGGCTTTTTTATTTCCTCATGCCGCTGGTAAAAACGGTCCAGGGGTTGGATTTCATGTCGTTCAAGAGGCCCTTCATCCATCCGTATTCCGGACGCTCCTGCAAAAAAGTGGCGGCGACAAAGTCATAGCCGCAGGGATGACCCATCGCAGCCCAGACCTGCATTGTCTCAGCCATGTGACTATCGACGGCTTTGGCCTGCACCGTTCCTCCCGGATAGAATTTGCCCCAATCCCATTCAGGAATACCCCGGGCGGAACGCTCGACACAGCCGCATAAGCTGCGTTCGTTGGCTCCATCCTTTTTCTCGAACGAATCGTACGTGTCGCCCTCCATCCGCTTGACTGTCTCGACATCAATCCGACTCTTCGATTCCGCAATCATTTGCTGCCAGCGTTCCTTGCGGGCCAGCGGAGAGCCTTGACGATTGTTAAAGTCAAAGTTGGTTTCCACTCGTGCCAACTTCGGATCTACCGGAAAGTTCGAGCCGACAAAATAGCCGTCCCTGGTGCGGCGCACGCTGTGCTCTTTCAGCCCGAGCTCAAAGAGTGCAATCTCACCGGTCTTGTTGTCGCCCAGCAGCCAGTCATTCGCATATCCGCCATTATTATCATCGAGCATTATCTTGACGTAGCCATCAATCGAATCGCTGTACTGCAGGGCTTTGCGAGCGCGATAGAATTCAGGCGAGCCCGCCGGATCGAACGAGGTGAAGCCGGTAATCGTGGTTTCAGTAACCATTATGCCGGCCGAGTTAATTCCAAAGTCGTCGTCGCTGGTGATTACGCCGGGCAGGCCGTCCATCAAAATGCGGTGGCCGTAGTTTGGCTTAATATCAAAAATAATGTTCCAGCGCTCGCCGACAATGTAATTCGTCCAGGCATTGTGGCCCATTACGATGCGACTGTCTTTCGTATAACTCCCGGTTGCGATTACCGCACTGCAATTGCCCGGAGCATGCGTAGTCGGCAGGCGGCCCTGTTGTTTGTCCAGCCAGGGCAGGTAGTAGTAAGGCAGTTCCTCGAGTGCGTTGAGCGCGACAATGTCCCAGCGATCGACTTTCACTCCGCTGTCGTTCAGTCCTTTGACGATGCCGTCGAGCTCGCGCTGGAACTCGGAATCGATTTTTGACCAGAGAACATCGCGCGAGGCGGTGCGATAAAATTCCCAATCGCGTTTTGTTTCATGTTGCAGGAATGGTTTCAGCACCCGGAGCAGATCTTCAGTCTCTCTGGCCAAAAGCTTGCCGTGCTGGTAGCCGATCTGTTCGGGCGCCCCTTCGAGGTGTACATAGATCCATCCGTTGCGCTCGAAACGGTAACTACCTTTGAGACGGTCATCTTCCGTGATGCTGGGTTTCCATTGCCCAAACCTGAACTGGCTGCTTGATAGCAGCGTTACACCGAGCAGTAACGCCGGGAAGAGTCGTAGTTTCATTACTGCACCATCCTATTTCGTTTGGAGATCGATGGGCGCGGGCTCACAGAGCGCTCGCTACAGTGGAGCAAACGGTCTATTCGAGTTTCCTATTTTATGCATCTTTCTGTTAAAGTACAGGGTTTGTTTGAGTGGTCAAAAATCGGTGGGTGCTTGCTGTGAAGGACATCATTGCTACGGACCGCGCGCCGCGCGCAATAGGGCCCTATTCGCAGGCTGTTCGAGCCGGCGAACTGATTTTTGCTTCCGGTCAGATTCCGATCGATCCAGTAACTGGCGAGTTCGCGCCGGGCGGAATCGCCGAGCAAACTGAACAAGTCCTTCGCAATCTGGCAGCGGTTTTTGAGGCTGCGGGAGTGACCATGAATCAGGTCATCAAGACCACAGTATTCCTGGCGAACATGGACGACTTTGCGGCGATGAACGAGGTCTACGGGCGGTTTTTTGGCATCGAACCGCCGGCCCGAGCGACGGTCCAGGCAGCGCGTCTACCGCGCGACGCCAGAGTTGAAATTGAAGCGATTGCGTTAGTGGGAGGGGAACCGCGAGGTCAAGCCAGAGAGCGTTCTTAGAACCGGTTTTAAGCGACCTTCGCGACTTTGCCGCCCTTAATACAGCTGGCACATACTCTCTGTCGAGTGACGCCGCCTTTCGGCGACTTGACGCGAATTGATTGCAGATTCGGATTGAAAACGCGCCGCGTACGATTGTTCGCATGCGAGACATTATTGCCAAACTGCGGCCCTTTGCCGCAAACATCACAACGCTTAGCCATGATAACTGATCTCCTGTAGACACGCGCGCGACGTCACAGAGTGGGTCGGCACTAATACTTGAAACAAAAAGTTATAGCAAACGAATTACCGGGCGGTCAAGGCAGAGTGCCGCGCGCATAGCCTGACCCGGCGCGAAGCAACGCAATCCAGAAACTCGCGCATCACTCTTCAAAATTAAGGAGCAAAACAAAAGTGCAGAGAAAATATCAACGTTTCATGTGGCTGGCGGCCGTCGCGCTCGGCGCGTTAATTATCGCGGCCTGCAGCTCTGGAACCGAAGCCCCCAGCAATACCATTGCCGCTACCGTCAATGGCAAGAAAATTATGCTGGCAGAGGTCGAGCGGTTAATCAATCAGCAGGCCCAGGGAAAGCAGTCGCAGTTTTCAGCGCATGACCTGGCGCAGGCTCGACTCCAGATCCTTGACAAGTTAATCCAGCGCGAAGTCCTCTTTCAACGCGCGGAGCAGGAAAAGCTCTTGCCGACAGAGGACCAGATAACCACAGCCATTAATCAACAGAAGCAGCAGGCGGCAATGACTGATGAAGAGTTTGCTCGTCAGCTCAAACAGCAGAACATGACCATGGAGGCTTTGCGTGAGGATGCGAAGAAGGACCTGGCCATCAATTCATTGCAAGACAAATACGCCGGCAAGGTCACCATCAGCGATCGCGAGGTCGAGGACTACTACAATGCCAACAAGACAAAGTTTGTGAACGAACGCGGCGTTAGTCTGGCCGTAATCATCGTAGATCCCGCCGACAACACCGCCCAGGGAATTACCAATGACGCCAAAGGCGACAGCGAAGCCAAGGCAAAGGCCGATAGCATCTATCAACAGTTAAAGAGTGGCCCTGCCGATTTTGCTACCGTGGCAAGAGCGAAGAGCGAAGATCCGCAAAGCTTGCTTAAAGGCGGTGACATCGGATTCTTCAGCGAGGACGGCCTGAAACAGGCGGGACTTCCAAGAGAAATAATTGATCAGTTCATGGGGCCGATGGCAGTCGGCAGTATTACCGAACCGAAACTGGTCAATAGTCGCTGGTATATTTTCAAGCTGCAGGATAAACGCCTGCAAACCGAGAATCTGACTCTTGAAAGTCAGGGGCCGCAGGGAAGTGTCCGGCAGCAAATCGCACTCGAACTGACGAATCAGCGAAAGGAAATCCTGAACGCTGCTCTGCTGGAAGTGGCAACGTCTGAAGCAAAGATCGTAAACAACTTCGCCGCGAGCATGCTGAGCAATCCGGGCAGCCTCGGCTTGCGTCCGGCTGGGACGGAAGCGACAAAACCTTCCGGCACTCCGGCGCCATCGCCCAGTGCGGCTTCGTCACCTGCTGCGAAGGCAGCGCCTTCGCCGGTGGTTACTTCGTCCCCTGCGAAGAAATGATCGCGAAACGATTTGTTTCAGCTTAGACGGCGCATGGTTGTTCGTAATGTTGAATGAGTAAGGTGGGCGCGGTGCCTGAGTGGTTTGGCGCCGCGCCCGTTTTGTATGGAGTGCGGTGACTCGTCACCGCTTTTCGTTGAGCGCTAAACTTTCTTAAAGGAGCTGCGACCCAGATCGCAGCACTCCGCTATGCTTTTTCGCTTATCAGATGTTGAGAAATCCTTCGGTGCTCAGGACGTCCTGCGTGGCGCCTCGCTCCAGGTAAACCCCGGCGAGCATGTCGGTTTGGTCGGCCGGAACGGGGCCGGCAAGACCACAATCTTTCGCCTGGTGACTCAGGAAGAAACTCCGGATGTCGGCGAAGTCGTACGCGCGCGCGGCCTCAAACTCGGGCTGTTGGCCCAGCACATTCACTTTGAAGCCGGTTCGACCGTGCACGAATCCGCGCTGGCAGCGTTTGGCCGGCTCCAGCGGATCGAGCACGAGATGCATGAGCTTGAGCACCAGATGGCGGACGCCGGCGACGATCTGGAAAAGATCCTTGAGCGTTACAGCGATCTGCAACACGAGTACGAACGCGAAGGCGGCTTTGAATATTCAGCCAGGGCGGAAGCGATCCTCCAGGGGCTGGGTTTCGATCGCGAAGCGTGGCACATGGAAACGGAAAAACTTTCCGGCGGCCAGCAGAACCGGTTGGGGCTGGCTTGTTTGTTGCTCTCTGAACCGGATGTGCTGCTCCTCGATGAACCCACTAACCACCTTGACGTGGGCGCCGTCGAGTGGCTCGAGGAGTTTCTGCAAACTTATCCTTCGGCGTTCGTAATCATCAGCCATGATCGTTATTTTCTCGACCGGGCGTCTCGCCGAATCATCGAGATCGAGAACGGGCGGGCGACAAGCTACACCGGCAATTATTCTGACTACCTGGTCGAGCGCGAAGAGCAGCGCGAGATCCAACAAAGGGCCTATGACAATCAGCAGCGTCTAATCGCCAAGACGGAAGACTTCATCAGACGCAATCTGGCCGGACAAAAAACCAAGCAAGCCAAATCACGCCGCACGATGCTGCAACGTCTGGATCGAGTCGAAGCAGTGCGTGGCGATCAAGCCTCCGGTGACTTTCGCATGCAGGACATCGAACGCGCCGGGACACACGTGCTCACGGTTACTGAAGCCGGCATTGGCTATCCCGACAAAATGCTCGCTAATGACATCTCGCTGATTTTGCGGCGCGGTGAGTGTTTAGGTGTTATTGGTCCCAACGGATCGGGAAAGACGACCTTCGTCAAAACGATCCTCGGCAAGCTTCCACAATTGTCGGGTGAGGTGCGTTGGGGGAGCAAAGTTCAAATTGGTTATTACGCTCAGCAGCTCGAGGATCTCGATGATCGCAACGAGATAATCATGGAACTGCGGCGGGTGGCTCCGTCGAGCGCTACTGCCGGGGAACTGCGATCTTTTCTGGCTAAGTTCCTATTTACTGGCGACGATGTGTATAAGCACGTGCGAGATCTCTCCGGAGGAGAGAAGGGAAGACTGGCGCTGGCCAAGCTGATTTACTCAGGCGTTAACGTCTTGGTCCTCGACGAGCCAACCAACCATCTCGACATTCCGTCACGCGAAGCGCTGGAAGAAGCGCTCCAGGCTTATGAAGGAACGATCGTCACCATCAGTCACGATCGCTATTTTCTCGATCGCGTGGCTACGCAGATTCTGGCGCTGGACGGTGAAGGCGGCGCGGAACATTACAATGGCGATTACACCGAGTATCACGATTGGCGAGCCGCGCGATTGAAGGGCAATGCACAGCAAGACGAGTCAAGGCGAAGATCAGCAGCGGCGTCAACTCGCGACGGTTTGAAGTCAGTACCCGCATTAGCTGGTGGGTTAAGTGAGAAGAAAACAAGGTCAGGACAATCGTCCACTGCCGAAGGATCACGGCGGCGAAAGTCGGCGCCGGCCGCGGGCGCGTCGACTCGCGTAAAGATCATCAAGAAACCACGCGAGCCCGAGACAATCGAAGCCGAGATATCTGAACTGGAAAAGCGCATTGCCGATCTATCAACCGAGATGGCCAAACCCGAGATAGCGCGTGACATCACTGAGCTGGTTCGTGTCAACGATGCGTATCAGCAAGCCGATGCTCGCCTGGCGGAGTTGATTGATGAATGGGAGCGGGCGGAGACCACTTCGAGCTCTTCCAAGCGTTAGCCGCAACGCAGGTCTCAGATTCACTGACTGAGTTGGAACCGCTCCAGAGATCAGAGACAAGAGCCGGCCTAAGAAATTTGGACCAACCGCAGGAAATAGACTAGCTTGACATGCTGACAACTCGTTTGTTACTTTCGGCCTTCGCTCGGCGGGTACTTACCTTACTGTAGTTTGAAAAGATTCATAGGCGCGTAGCTCAGGGGTAGAGCACTACCTTGACACGGTAGGGGTCTGGGGTTCAAATCCCCACGCGCCTACCATATCTATCAACAACTTAGCCCGTACAACCACGTTTTCCAAAGCTCCAGAAAGCTCCAATTAGCACAAATCCCCTAATAGCCGCTTGATTTTCCGCTCCGGCATCGAAAATCCTTGCATAGCGGCCGACAACTTGGAGTCTCCTCAATGGCACAGAGTGCGATTGGTCCAACTTTGCGGAATGGCCACGATTTCGAATGTCTCCTCACTCTTCTCGCCCTCATTCAAGTCAAAGCTCTTTATCGCCGTTCAATTCGCGATGCGATTCTGAGAATCATTGACAGTCACGAGAAAAAGCCACAGGGCAGAACGTCGCGTCTATTAACGATCGTGAAACTTCGGTCGTTCTCAGTTGATGGATATTTACTCGATCAATCTTGAGTCCGTGATAAGAGTTGAGGACGTCAGTGCGTTCAGACAAGACAACTGAAACAAGATAGCCTTCGACCAACTCAGGAGTGATCAATCGCTCGACTCATTGTTTGTTCGTTAGATTGTGGCGATTCTTGCGCGCGGTTTCAGTCTAGAAGGTCGCTAGCAGATAGGAAGCTACCTTGCGGGTGAGAATGCGCGCGTACCCGACCAACGACCAAACTCGTGGGAGACGCTCGCCCGTTTTGCCTTTCCGTAAGAGAACTTTTGCGCACCGATCAACTAATCATCGGAGATCAAAGGAGATTCGTTGCTGGCTCACAAGATGGTAAGATTCAAAAAGTCCTACGCGTTCTGCGGAATGCTGGCGAACAATGGATAGTTGTCAGCGACCCAAAGCGCAACCTTTTCGTAGACTGTTCCGGCGCTTTCTAGATCGTACACTGTTTGTAGGTCAGCGCCTCCTCTAGTCTCGGACCCGAGGTAGCGCGTGTATGCCATCTCCTGTATTTTCCTCACGACGTCCTGAGTAAAAGCCCGAGGGTTGGAGGTCAGCTTCAACTGTTGCTGAACGAGTGGCGTGAGAAGGGCATTTGCGTCGAATGGTCTAGTAGGAACCTTCCTTCCTATCGCTTCCGCTAGTTTGGTTGGTTTAATTTTTCCCAATTCCTCATATTTGGACCGCGTGATCATTTCCAGAGCGTAGAGCCGATATGCCATAGCGGCAAAACTGACTTGGTAAAGATGGGACAACAATAGAACTGCTTCCTCTATGGTCTGAGCTGCGACACTCTCGATGGACGCTTTTAATAATTCTCTGGGCAGTAGAAGTTCGCTCGCAAAGCTATCGGCGTCGATCTCCTTTTTCTCAAATTGCTTTTTGAAATAATGGGCGTGCAACACCAGTTCTTCTTCATGTAGCAGTAGATGAGCAAGTTCATGAGCAATACTGAATCTCTGACGAAATGATGGTTGGGAAGAGTTTACGGCAATCCAGGGCGCCCGCTGCAAACTGGATTCCGCCCTACCCACCACCGCCGCAACTTTGTCGAAAGCGGTGGGCACAAGAGAGACTCCCAAACCGTCTATGATGAGATAGATGTTAATCGGCGGCTCGTTCTGCTCGAAGTCAGATCTGACTTTCTCCGTTAGCAGCCTGATGATCTGAAAAGAACTCCTGGCAATGCGGTTATATTTCTCGAAAGCACTTTGCCATTGCAGAAAGGTTGCTTCGGCGTCTCTAGTGCGACCTACCATCGCATCGATCTCGCGGCGATCATGATCAGTTAATAACTTATAATCATTGTTCATGCGGAAATTGAGAGATACAGCGCCTTCGGGTTCGGCAGAGACAAGAACTCCCAACAATTCATTTGGCGTAAGCCTGAAAAGGTTGCAGAGCGTGTAGAGTTCAATCGCTGAAATATCCCGCTTCCCCGACTCGTAAGCCGATACTACCTGTCGAGTCACGCCGAGCCGCTGTCCCACGGTCGTCTGTGACAGCCGAACCCACTTCCGTGCTTCCTGTAGAGATCTCCCTAACTGTTCGAGATTTGACATGTTGAAGTGTTTTTCGACGAGCCGAAGTGGGCCGAGACCGTGCCGTAACGGTCCGCCGGGGGCTGGACGACCATTCCTTTTAAACTATTCTGTTTTACATTGCAATGAAAATTTGACAAAGGCCTGATGTATCCGTATCCTTGCAATCACATTTCGCGTACACATCGCCGGAATGCAGGGCAACGGTGACGAACGCGTGTTAGGAGTTCTTTCGAGGGTTGCTGTTGTATCAGTAAGGTACCCGCCGCAGCGAAGAGCCGGTTTAGTCCCGCCTGGCCAGTAGTAAGCCGCTGAAATCCTCCAGAACACAGGCCAATATGCGAATTCTAAGTCTTGATGGCGGAGGCTATCTAGGCCTCGCCACCGCATCCTTTTTGGAAGAAACCGAGCGCCACTTCAACCGGCGTGTGCATGATTCCTTCGATATGTTTTGCGGAACGAGCACGGGCGCGATTATCGCCTTAGCGGTCGCTTCGGGGCTTGCTGGGAGTGAGGTGGTGACTCTGTATCGGGAGTTTGGCAAGAGGGTGTTTTGCAACCGCTCTCTCGCATCCGTCCTTCGAAAAGCGGGCAAAGGAGTGCTGGTTTCTAAGTATTCAAACGCAGCACTGAGGTCGGCGCTGACTGAGGTTTTTGGCGATAAGACCCTTGGCGATATTAGAGCCTCTGGCAAGTCCGTACTTATCACCGCGTTTTCAGTAACGACAGGTAAGCCAAGGGTCTTTAAGACAGATCACAGCGACGATCTCACACGCGATGATGGCTACCTGTTGCGGGATGTAGCACTGGCCAGCGCCGCCGCGCCGATTTACTTTCCCGTCGTCAGTTTGCAGTCTCCTGTTAATGACGTGGAAGAGCGTTATTGCGACGGGGGAGTTTTTGCTAATCATCCTGCCGTCCTGGGGTATGCTGAGGCAGTTTCTCACCTCGGTATATCCTCCAATGACATTCATATCCTTTCGATTTCCACGCCGCGGGCTGATCTGGCGGAATACGGGTGTGCCCGTTCCTCTCTACAGCAATACTTGTTGAGTCGTGGCCTTATTTCATGGGGCACGAAACTGGCGGGCGTGATGATTGATTCAACATCAATGATCGCGCACGAAACACTTCGCCGAGTGCTTTCTTGGCGAACTAACGGCGATGCGCGATATGTGCGAATCGTTCTGGATAAACCTGCCGGCCTAGGCTTAGACGTTGCCACGAGAGAAAGTACCAGCACGCTTCGCCAACTAGGTTCGGAGAAAGCATTTAGAACTGATGTCCGTGATCAGATTGCGCACTTTTTCCGACCATAGGAGGTCATATGGCAAACGTACAGAAGTATTTTGAGGAATTTCACAAACGGATTCGAGTTGACTATGAAATGAGTTCAACTTTACGGGACAAAAGAGACAAGATTCTCAATCGTGTTCGAAAGTACTTGAGCGACAACGGTCTGCCTGGCTTCACCGAAATACTTCAGGGAAGTTACAAGATGAAGACCGGAACGATTCCTATCGCGAATCTCGAATACGATATCGATGTGGGGTTACGTTTTTCGATTAAGGCTACTGACTACGACGCCAAAACCGTTCGACAGTGGGTCTTTAAGGCGGTCGACGGGCACACTCAAAAAGTCGAGGAAAAGGGACCGTGCATTCGAGTGACTTATGCAGACGGATACCACGTTGACCTTGTGATTTATGCGTGCTGGCAGGACGACCTGGGTCAAAACCAATGTCGCCTTGCACACAAGACAAATGGGTGGCGTGAGGCCGATCCAATTGGCCTTATCGATCACGTCAAGGCTGCCAGAAAGCCATATGAAGGCACCGAGGATAAAGCAACTCAAACCGATCAGTTCCGTCGGGTCGTGCGTTACCAGCGGCGTTGGATCGATGAAGAGATTCCGTTTGTGTCCAGTTCCAAACCGACCGGTCTCGCATTTGTGCTGCTGTCTATTGCCAAATTGCGCCCCACGCTTTCCTGGATGGGTTTGCCGGACGATCGGGCGGCGCTTGAAGCTCTCGCTAAAGAGGTATCGCTTACGATCGGTCGGATAGTCGCTAAGAAGCCGACGCCTGAGTACGAGGATATGTTTGGTTGCCTATCTGACGAAGAGATGGATTCGCTTAAAGTTCGCTATGACGTGATGGCTAAGGCCCTGCGTGAGGCCGATGAGGTCACGGACCCGGTTGAGGCTTGCGAGGTCCTCGAAAAGATCTTTGGAGACGATTTCCCAATTCCTGAAGCAGAAGAGACAGCGAAGAAGACCTATGCACCGGCGATAGTAACCTCGAGTTCGTCGGGATGAGCAGAAAGCGCGTGGGGCCAAGCATCGCAAGGGATGGGGCGAAGTCTGAAGCTGAGGATGAACTGAAAGAGCGCGGCTGCACTCTTAATGCAGATGGGCTGTGGGAATTCGCTTTTGATCTCGACACCTATGGAGAATTGCCGGGTAGATTATCGTTACCGGCAGAGTTCCCAGATGAGTTGCCCGAAATATTTATCGAAAGGGCAAAATTGGTTCGGCGAATTCCACACGTCGAACGAAGTGGAAAGATTTGTCTGGCCCCAGAGACAGGAATTCTTCTCGACGCTACGGCGCCTCGACAACTGATTCGAGACGCGTTCAACCGCGCGAGAAGAATCTTGCTCGATGGGCTCTCGGGAAAAAATAGTGATGACCTTTTGGAGGAATTCTCCGCATACTGGAAAGCGGGCGTTAGTGCTTCGATTATCTCAATTTGTGATCCGTCTGGCAGTAGTCGCGTAATACAGCTATTTGAGTTGATCGTTCCCGGTGAGCCGAAGCGCATGACGACGCTGGCAGCCGATGAGTCTGCGCAAGCTGAACTGTGGATAGCGCGAGCGGGTTGGAAAATCAGCAAGCTCAATACGGCATTCTTTGTCAAAATTGAAACGGCTTTTGAACCGCCAGATTTTGAAGAACAAATATCAACAAGTAAACTTCTTGAGTTGATTCTACAATCCGCAGAGCCGGGATCAACTGAGTCGATGCAGCGTTGGCTGAACTCCCAGACCTTGCCCGCATATATTCTATTTTCAATGCCTCTAGCGAAAAACCAAGGCTCGGTGATTATCGCAGCTAAGCTCGAAGAGGCCGTTGGCGACGCAAAACAGCGGGCTCAAAAAGGTTTTCGTCCTCATCACGTGCCTGCGTCAATCGAAACTCGATTTACCCGAAAGTCACCCATTTCCCGAACCGAAGTCAGACGTCTTGATTCCAGCTATCTCCTCCCGCGAGGTGGCGCAAGTAAAGAATTGTTTGCACGCACGGCGGTTGTTATTGGATGCGGGGCAATCGGCTCCAATGTGGCCAAGGACTTGGCTTCGCTGGGAATTGGCCGAATTCGCTTGATAGATCCAGAAGTGTTGACCTCTGAGAATATCCATAGACATGCGTTGGGGGTAACGTTTTTGGATCAGAAGAAAGTTGAGGGAATGCGGATATTTCTCAACAGGCATTACCCTCATATCTGTATCGAAGATAGGCCTGAAGACATCAGAACTGTGTTGGGTAACGATGCGACCTTCGTGACGGAGTCTGATTTGATGATCATTGCACTTGGAGATGAGACCTTAGAGCTTTACCTAAACGATCTTTTAGGCCAACGGATGCCGCGAATTCATGCTTGGGTTGAACCGCTAGGTGTTGGCGGTCATGTTTTAGGTACAGGAGTGGGCAATCAGAAGGGATGCTTCAGGTGTTTGTTCGAGATGGACGAAATGTTGGGGATTCATAATCAATCTGCGTTTGCTGCGCCGGGTCAGCACTTTCAACCTGCATTTGCTGGATGCGCCGGCACCTTTACTCCTTTTGGTGGCGTCGACGCTGAACGCACTGCGAATGAGGCTGCAAGGCTCGCTTCACGAATGTTGTTGAACCGACAAACATCGAATGCTCTTATCAGTTGGAAGGGCGAAGATGATGACTTTTCTAATGCCGGTTTTCAATTATCGGCGAGGGGCAAAGTGGTGAAGCCTGGTGATCGTAGAGTCGAAACTTCTTTCGCACGCAGCGATTGTTTGTCCTGTGGGCCAACTTTATGAAATTTTCACGTCCGAATGGTGGTACGGTCGAGTTTCACAAGTCCGCTGCGGAGGTGATGTGTCGATATCGACAACTGAATGAACGCGATCCAGAAGCGGGCGGAATGATGCTGGGTAGACTAGTTGTTGAATCGAGTGATTTGGTCGTTGATGAAGTTACTGAGCCCACTAAACTTGATCGAAAAGGTAGGTTCTTCTTCATTCGGCGGCGGCGTAGGGCGCAGCGTCGTGTAAATCAAGCGTGGCTTGGCTCAAACGGCACACTGAACTACTTGGGAGAGTGGCACTCGCACCCAGAAGACGATCCAACCCCCTCGCATGTGGATATCGAAAACTGGCGTCACATAAGTACCGAAGCTCGATTTGAGCAAGGCTTCATGCTCTTCGCTATCGTTGGACGAGAAAGGACAAGGCTTTGGGAACTTCGGAAGATCGGCGGGGAGTTGCATCAATTAACCAGGAAATGAATGTGGGCTGTGGAGGGGCACTCGGAAATTATCAGTTTAGATAGCAGGCCTAACGGAATCCAGCCGAGCAAGATTGAAAGTAACCCGGAGGTATGACGATGCGCTTGTCAGGATCCCTCAAGCTGTGGCAAGCGAACCGGCGAGAGTCGCATCAAAAAAGAGAATTTCTAGATTGGCGAATGCTCACATCAATTCATCTTCCGTATCCTCGACTAGCTGTTGTTCGCGTGAATCTTCTGATTCTTCACCGCCAATAAGCATTCGCTCAATGTGTTCAATTGCTTCTCGCTTTTGTCGTTTCTTTACGTCAGGAGGGACATTCGGATCGGTTAGTGCCGACGGCCTGTCATCATCGCTCGGAAATAGGAATTTCTCGATGTGCTCCTGGGCGTGGCGTTTGAGGTGCTTTCTTGCTCGTATATAAAACTGAAGAGTTGTACGCGCCGACGCGTGTCGCATTAACTCATGGACGGTGCCCATATCCACGCCGGCGGCGAGTAGACAAGTGCCATAGGTGTATCTGAAAGCGTGCCAATGAACCCATCTTGAGACGCCCGCTCGCTTTGCCGCTGGGCGGATAAATTTTCTCATGGCATGCTTTGAATCCATTGGAGTCTTTCCTTTTGTGTCCACACTTGCGAAAACCCAGTCGTGATCACGCTTGTAAGGAGTGAATTTCCTCCATACAGATAAAGCCACGGCGACAGAACGGGTCATTGGTAGCGTCGCTCTCGAGGCACTGGTCTTACAGTTCCCAACCTGGCCGTAACAAATGTTCCGAGCAATGGTAAGTTCCTTATCATCGAAATCGAAATCCCGCCACTGCAAGGCAAATATTTCGCTTTGACGAAGGCCAAAAGATACCGCCACCAAGACCATTTCGCGATACGGCGATGCCAACGCCTCCAAGATCAGACGGACTTCCTTGTCTTCAAATGGATCTGGATCCTTTTGCGGCTTAGCGCTTTGCTTTACCAGCTTAATTACGTTTTTGCCTTGCTCCAGCCACTCACACTCAATGGCGTGGTTAAAGAGACGTCGCATGACGTTGCGTATTTTTGCTTTGGTTGAATCGGCGAGCGGTTGGCCATCTTTCCGACATAGGCTTCGTAGCCAATGACGGACGACGCCCGCGCGCACATCGCAGATGTTGATAGTGCCCCATCGCGGGCGTATCAATCGGTTGAGTAAATCTGGCATGAGTCGTTTTGTCGATGCCGAGTAAGAATCAGTTTCGTTGTAAAGGACAGTTTCTAAGAAATGATCGATTAGATCTGATACCGAAACATTTCGGAGTTTCCGACGATAGGATTCTTGGTTGATTTCCATTTTGAGACCATTAACAGCTTTTGATGCTGCCTCCTTTGTTGGATATTGAGTGACTGGACCAATATGCTGGGTATGACGAATACGCTTGCCATCAGCGGTTTCCTCTCGCCAGAGGAATTCCCAGACGTCAGGACCCTTCTTGCGCTCCGAGCGTCTGATAGATCCTTTTTGATATTGTTTGCGCATTCGGAGCTGTAGCGAGCCGTATTCGCCGACAGATGGCGTTGCTGTTTGCGGAATGTCGTATACGCTAAGCTGCATCTCTTGAGAAGAGGGTGGGTTCCAAATGTCGTGCCCAAGTGACATTTTGGAAAACCTAGCGGGCTAATCGAGCAGAGAGATTCAAAGAGGAAAGATGGTCATGGTTCTCATACTTACTTGCAGTAATTGCCGAAGAACGAGCGCAGTTCGGCCGGGTATTGAGCGTTTCAAGTCTCCGCGAGTTGAAACGTGGTTAGAGTGGGGCTGTGTCCGCTGTAACACTAACCATCGTTGGTTAATTCCGAAGGGTCGAACAGTCGAGAACACTGCTCGGGAGAGTCTGAAGCATTCGATTGCTCATCCGAAGGCCCGCAAACGTAAAAGTGTGTATGTTCGTCTTCGCGGCGTTCCCGAAGATGAAAGAATGAGGATCTTATTTGGTGAATTAATTTGGTGGTGGCGTAACGAGTCAGCTCTTGAGCTAGAACAGGCGGCATCTGCGGCCCAGATTACTAGCCGTCAATGGATGCGTGTGGAAGCGGGCAAAAATTTACCCCACGCTGACAACCTTCAAAGAATCGTGCACGCGAGTCGAGGAACTATGGATCAGGCCTTCTTGGTTATAGCATCCGCCAAGAAATGGCGGCGAGAGTTCATTAGGCGCATTCGGCAGTACCGAAAGCGTGTAGAAGACAATTCTCAAATTCAATGTGTTCCCGCAAACGTCGAGCTAGAGCCGGATGTTGAGTTAGCACTCGACGCATTCAGAAGGGTCCTGCCGGCTGAGGCTGATGAGAACAAGTTTCTCTTCTTTGCACTTGCTATTCATCAGATATATTGGACCAGGTCGCTGGGTGGAACGATTACAGTCGATGACGATCGATCTGAGATCGTTCCCGCTATCATGAACATTGCCGACATACTTGAACGGTGTGAGAACAAGAAGGCAAAGTACAGCGTAATTTACGAGATGGCTCGCGGTGCCGGGCTGTTGTTGAGGCGCCCGGAACTCGCGGACTTTGTGCAGTACTTTCTTCGCGTAAGCTTCAACTCGAGTGCTGGAGAAGAGGAAGTAGAGCGTAGACTCGGCCCTGTGTGGAAGGAATTAGTGGCTCCAGAGAAACTCGTACTGGCACTCTTTGACCTGGTTGATCCCGAATACCAACCGCGACTTATCAAGTCATGTCAGAAACTTAGTGCGACTGAACGGCGTCCTGATTGGTGGTTCATACCAGCCAATTAGGATTGAAAAATAGATCGTTACTGGCTCGCCAATAATTCATACTATCGACGGCAGCTTTGCACAGGGCGAGTTTTCGGAAACTCAAAGCTTAAACTATTTTGTTCGGCATGATCATTCGCACGATTCGTTTTTGTGCGCGCCGCTTAATCTTGCTGATTGCTTGAGAATAGATCTCCACAGTGATACGAGCGGTACCATGTCGCATCAATTCCTGGACGACCTTAATATCCTCACCGTTCGCAATTAACAGAGTTGAAAACGTGTGACGGAAGGTATGCCAAGTAATTCGCTTAAGTATTTGGGCTCGGGTTGCAGCCGGGCGAATTATTTTCTGCAAGAGGTAATTCGGAGAGAGGGGAAGTTTTCCTTCTTGGGCAGGACTTGCGAAAACGAAATCCTCCGGCGCACTGTATTGGGACTTTTCCCGCCAGGTTTTTAGCTCACGTGCTACATAATCAGCGAGCGGAAGGGGTTTGTTAGAGTTCTGGGTTTTACACTTTCCGATTATTCCGGCAAAGATCGAGCGTTTGATGCAGATGAGCAGATTCTCAAAATCAATGTCCTGCCATTGCAGAGCGAGTAGTTCGCTACGGCGCATTCCTGTGGTGGCAATAAGTAACACCATCACATTGAAGGGCCACTCCAATTGTGCAATCAAACTGCGAAGCTCTTCAGGGGAAAGTATTTCGGGGTCTCTTTGTCGTGCTGCGCTTTGACGTACGTGGGTGATTGGATTCTTTCCCTGCTCGAGCCATTCGTATCTGATTGCATGATTGAACAGCACGCTCATCAGATTTCGTATTTTCGCCTTGCTGGCGTTTGCTAACGGTTGGTTGTCTTTGCGCGTGAGTTGTCGAAGCCATGCTTCTACCGCAATGGTGCGAACCTCGCGAATATCGAGCGGTGCCCAATGAGGTCGTATCCATATGCGTAGATAGTCTCCGTAGATAATCTTAGTAGCCGCCGAATACCATTCGGAGCGTTCTCCCAGTTCTTTCTCAACATAATGGTCGACGAGTTCGCTCATAAGGACGGACGTGTAAGGCTGACGATTACATGCCTCATTTACACTTACCCGGAGGCCATTGATTGCGTCTGATGCTTCATGTTGAGTGGGGTATTGTTCGATCGTACCTACTACTGTCTTGCGACGTATGAGGCGGCCGTTTGGACCGACTTCGCGCCACAGAAATTCCCATACGGCTGGGCCATTCTTCCGTTTCACACACCTGAGGTAACCGCGTTGATGTCGTTTTCGCATGTTGAGTTTTCTTCTCCTTGTTGGTTAGTTTCCGCCCTATTCTCGGTTTTTGGGCAGAAATCCGCCCGTCGAATTGTTGCTGCGTTGAACAATTCTCGTTGATTAGCGTTCCGATTTATTGATTGCTAGCGGTGACCATTGAATGCGATCACGACTCAGAATTGCGCGCTAGGTAGGAGCTATTTACTTCTAAACAGCTTTTCAAGGAATCATGTTAGCTTGTGAATTATTATCTTGACTTAGGCAACTGCGGCCTTTGTCACTGCCACCGGCGTCTGGTCAGTTAACGTCCTTCGCGCCGTACAAATGCCTGGCGCCGGCGCTATGCATAAACCACCAGCTGTAGATTCCGATCGGCCAAAACGTGAATAATGTGAATGGCGCCGCAATGAGCGCTAACGTTCGGCCCAAAGGCTTTCGTCTATGCATGAGAATGGCCGTCGACCAAAAAAGCAGGGCACTTAGAAACACAATTCCAAACACCGCAACCGCGGTAGGTATCTGTCCCGGACGCCTGAAGTTTGTCGCGATAATCCAGGGCGAGGCAATCAGGCCAAGAGTGTAGAATGCGCCCATCGCCGAATGAAGCATTACTAATGTCTTGTTGTGATCTTGCGGTGACACGAGGTTGGATCCCCCTATCTGCCAAAGTGCTAGTTCTGTTATCTTAAGCAGGTCGACGACGATCTCGTTTTTTCATGGGGTCTTTGAAAATCAGACCACGGTCAAATGCATAGCTCACCATCCAGGTCTGTCGAGTGATGAGCATCGCCGCAGAGTTTGGACAGCTCCAGCTCACGGCGAATCAAGTATGTAATTTAACGCTAGATACAATCGTATCTACCGGGTGCGAGCGTGTCAAGTTTTCGCTATCATCGGGAGGTTTTTTCCGATGAAGCGGGCGTCTCCGACTAGATCAGCCCGCCTTGCGGAGAAGCTGAAACAAATTCGGGAGAAGCTGGGCCTGTCTCAGAATGAATTGCTTGATCGCTTGGGTTTCAGTGATCATCTATTTCGAAGCAACATTTCGCAATACGAGCGAGGCCATCGCGTACCGTCGCCACTCGTACTCCTTGAGTACGCGCGCATAGTGAACGTCGACCTGGCGGTCCTGATTGATGATCAGCTGGACTTGCCGGAGAGACTGCCAGGCTCGTCAAAGAGGGAAGGGCTCGGACAGGCGGGAAAAGTCCGAAAGAAACGCTGACGTGGAGCACAATATATTGTGATGCGCGCTTTTCGTTTCAAAATGCTTTTTCGAGGTCGAAATTGGCACTTTGTGAGGGTATTAAAACCACAACATCTTGCGCTTTGATCGGGAAATCGGCGATCCGTTTTCAAAATCGCGTCTGATAATTCCGTATTATGTAAAGAGGACTTTAGATTCCTGTCTGATCGGAACCAAGCTAAAGGGAAAAGGCCAGGGCGCCGTCGACGGCTTTCGAACCACAGCTTTACATAACAAAACGCGCTTTGACAAGGAGTGTATGCCGATATAAGCTTACACCTATGAAAAGCTTGGGCGAGCGAATTAGAGAACTCCGCGATGAGGAAGATCTTTCGCTTCGGGAACTATGCAAGAAGGCCGGAGATATTTCGCCGGCGTTTCTCTCCGATATTGAGCTCGGTCGACGACACCCGTCAGAGCAAGTGTTACGTGCCATAGCCAAGGGACTTCGAACGAGTGTCGAAGAGTTGAAGAAATACGATACTCGTCCGGCCGTCGAAGAGATCAAGCGCCGTGCTTTGCAAGATCCGAGGATGGGCTTCGCCTTTCGTCGAATACTTGATGAGAATGTTTCATCTGAGGATTTGCTAAACCTCGCGAACGAAAAGGCAAAACGAAACAAGAAATGAAAACGTTTCGCACCAACAGGGGTCCGTTTCCAGAGCGGCCATACTACAAGGATGAAGTCATAGAACAGATCTGTTCAGATGCACTCGCTGAAAATGGATTCCTGCCGAAGGAGCCAGGAAGGGTGCGCGTCGATCGTTTCGTCGAGAAGAGATTCAAAGTGCGAATCATCTATGAACAGTTGGGAGCGAAGGTCCTCGGATTTACGGAATTTGGACCGAACGGTGTCGAAGCCGTGCATATTGCTGAACCGGAGGATCGAACGCAGGCTGCCGAAAGGAGAATGAACTCAACAATAGCGCACGAAGGAGGGCACGGCCTTATGCACGCGCACCTCTTTGTGCCAGAGTTCGACCACAGAGGACTGTTTGACAACGATCCCGATGTATCAAAGACGCGCGTCCTTTGCCGCGACCCTCGCCAGCGGACGTACGACGGTCGCTGGTGGGAGTTTCAAGCAAATCGCGCAATTGGCGCGTTGCTCATGCCCAAGGATATTTTTCTTGTATTCATGCAGCAGTTCCTAGAACGACAAGGTACGTTCAAAATGTCGAGCCTGCCCGGGAATCGTAGAGAAGAAGCTATCCGGGCTGCAGCTGAGATCTTCGATGTAAATCCTGCGGCTTCCAAGGTACGCGTGGACTTACTTTTCCCTGATGTTGGGAGCCAGTTGACACTCTAAATTTTTTTCGATAGAGTGTACGCTGAATTCTGCGGAATCCCGCTGAACTTTGTACAAGACCACAGAACGTGGTCCTAACGCAAAAGGTCGAAAAGGAGAATCAGAAAATGGAAACTCAGGGCCAAAAGAAAATTGACGACGAAGTGATAGACATCGAGGACTTCGCACGCGAAAGCAAGCCGGTTCCGAAGGATAAACGCTATCGCATCCGAATCGACAAAGAGAAGTTTGTGGTGAGTCAGCCGACAATCACAGGCAAGGAGCTGCTAGACCTCGTCGGTAAGACACCTGACAAATACAACGTGTACCTCCACATACATGGCGGTCAGACCAAACTCATCAAGCCTGACGAAAAAGTGGATCTGACCGCACCGGGCGTCGAACGATTCACCACGATGAAGATTGAAAACACCGAGGGCTAATGGGCACCGAGAGGCGAGCGTTTAAACTTCCGACCGCCGATGAGAACTTCCTCGAGTATCGAGGCAGCGTTTGGGAGACTATCATCGAAGGACAAGAACGTTGGGTCATCACTGAAGACTTCGCGGTTCCCAACGGATACAACCATAAGTCCGTCTTGGTGGCGTTGCTGTTGCCGCCAACCTATCCAGACGTCCAAATTGACATGGCCTACTTCTCGCCGGAGCTCGCACGATCGGATAGCAAGATGATTCGAAATCTGTCATCTCGCCAGATCAATGGGAAAGACTGGCAGCAATGGTCGCGCCATAGAGTTGGCGAAGATGCGTGGCGACCAGACATCGACAACATCCAGACGCATCTCTTGTACGTCACGGCATTCCTCGAAACGGAATTACAAAAGTGAGCACTTTACGAATATCCGGGCTCCATCATGACGTCTTAGAACGCTGCCTTTTTCCTGGTGATGGGCTGGAAGCAGTTGCATTTGCGATCTGTGGTCGTCGCCGTATGAAGGCGGGGCAAATTCTAACAGTGCAGCGAATTGTGCCGGTTCCGTATGAAGCGTGCAAGCGATCCGCCAACCATGTCACGTGGCGAACAGAAATTCTCACTTCACTCTTAGACGAAGTTCAGGCCAAAGGGCTCGCGCTGATTAAGGTCCATTCGCATCCGGGGTCGTATCGAGAATTTTCCTCTTGGGATGATGAATCCGACATCGAAACGTTTCGCGCTGGATTCGCATGGACTGATGGCGTTGAACCGCACGGGAGTGCCGTAATGCTACCGGACGGCTTTATATTCGGACGCGCGATTACAGAGGATGGTTCGCAAGCGTTTTCGGCCGTTATGGTCGCAGGAGACAACATCTTTTATTGGTATCCGCCGAGTGCAACAGCCGAGAACCTCACCCCTTTCGAAGCTCAAGAACAACTCTTTGGGACTGGCACGACACATCGCCTAAAGAGACTGCGCATAGCGGTCGTAGGCTGTTCAGGCACGGGAAGTATTGTCATTGAACTCCTGGCACGGCTTGGCGTTGGGGAGCTAGTGCTAGTCGATGATGAGTGCATTGAGAGCAGGAATTTGAATCGAATTCTCAATGCAAGGCACGGTGACATTGGGCGAGCGAAGGTTCAAGTGCTCGCTGAAGCCATTGAATGCATGGGACTCGGAACTAAGGTGTTACCTCTCAAAATGAATCTTTACGATCCTTTAGCGGTCCTTAAGGTTGCGGAATGCGATGCTGTTTTCGGTTGTATGGACACAGCAGAAGGAAGGCATCTCCTGAATCGAATCGCGACATTTTATGTTCTTCCGTACGTGGATCTCGGTGTTCATCTGGCAGCAGATGGAAGCGGAGGTATTGACGAAGCGAGTGGCGTTGTCCATTACCTACAACCTGGACTCTCAAGTCTTTTGAGCCGCAAAGCCTACACGCTCGAACAGGTGAGAGCCGAAGGACTTCGCCGAACCAATCCGAGCGCGTACGCTGAGCAGCGACGATTGAACTACATTGAGGGGATTGAGGAACACTCGCCAGCTGTCGCGAGCGTCAATGCTACGATCGCAAGCCTTGCTGTTAACGAATTTCTTGCCAGGATTCATCCTTTTCGTTCGTGTGATAACCGCGATTGCGCAATCATCCGTTTCAATTTCATGGAGACATTGGTGATACGAGAGGAAGAAACCGGCATTCCGTGTACTTATCTAACTCGCCATGTGGGCAGAGGTGATGTCGAACCGTTACTAGAATGGCCAGCACTAAGCACTTAATTCCTAGCTTTCTCTATTGGCTTCGGAGCGCATTCCAGCGCTTACAAAAACAGCCAGCGCCTTTGCGGACGGTGATTCTCGAAGATGAACCGGACGTTCTCGATTCGAGCGCACTGTATTTGTTGGGAGTAAATCAAAAACCTTGGGCGGCTGTGTTCCAGTGTCCGTGTGGTTGCAGATCCGATATCCGATTGAATTTGCTGAGCGAGGGCCGTCCTCGCTGGCAGGCGCATCAGCATTGGGATTCCACAGTATCGCTCCTTCCCTCCGTTGCCAGAGAAGTAGGTTGTCGAAGTCACTTTTGGATTCGTAAGGGATTGGTTATTTGGGCACGGATGCTATGAGGAGGAAGGAAACGACTATGTCAGTTAGAATCACTTGCATCAATAAAGCGGGTGGCGACCATGAGGATCCACACGTCGCGATCAGTTGGCTTAGCTGGACTGAAGATGGCACGAATAAGACCGGCAAGACCTCGCGAGTCGACATGCACAAGTGGGTCAAAGATGGTGGACAAGCATATGTTCGGGATGCTCTCGGAGTAGCTTATCTTGTCGCCAAAACTTCGCGTTTCGGAACCCCGTTTGTGCAAACCGTAGCCGACGGAAGACCGACCGACAACCTATTGCGCTTGCCTGAGTGTCCTTAATTCCTCCTGAGTGCAAGTAGGCTTGGTTTGAAAAAGCCCATTTGTCCTACAACGGTTAGACGTCTCGGTTTCGGATCATCATCCGTTATTAGCTATGAGGTGCCGCAGGGTGCATTCTCTCGGTTAGTTAAGTAAGGACAACTCAACTGAGGTAGGTCACAGTTTTTCAAATATGAAAGCCCGATGATGAGCCGCGTTTATTTTACGCAGTTCGCGATATTGTCGACTTCCAAAATAGCTTTTGATCTCAGGAATCGCGAACTCTTTGTAATAGGTTTGCTGATCTTTGTCTAGGCTGTAGAACCAACCTCCGTCTGGAGCCTTCAGGCGCTTGGTCACTCCGGGTTTATAGTGTGGTTCACCGTATTGTGACATCCATAGAAACCAGCCACCCGGCTTCAGGCGTTCGGTACACTCATCCACGATAATCTTTCGATCCTCTTCATCGGGAACCACATTCGCGACGTTCACAAGAAGCACAGCGTCAACTTCAACCTTACTTTCGAAAAACTTATGTGGAAACTCCAAGAAGAAGAAATCCCGATACCGACTCGCTTGAGTATGACGTTCCTGACCCGCTGGTGTCTGAAAACAGTCCTTAAACTCGACGGCCCAGACCTTGAAGCCTTTTCTTCTGGTGAGTAAGAAAAGAGTGTTTCGTAATTTGCCAGCGCCGAAGTCAAGGACGTTCATCATTCCCTGCTTCCTGAGTTCAGCTGCTACATCGGGGATTGCCGGAGCAGGAACTGTAAAGCTCGGACAGGATCTCGTTACATTTACAAGAATCTTTCGGCTAGGAAGCTCAAAAGGGTAAAGAGGTTGTTCCCATTTTTTTGCCATGTTGTAACCACCACCAATAAGGATCTTTGGAATACCGCAGCGCGTGAACTCCCTATTTGGACGCGCTATGGTGGATCTGGGTAAGGTGTCGTCCAGTAACTTTCGTCTAGGCTCCTGCCGCCTTCCATGGTTCGACGCGGCGCAACATGCCATACGGTGCTCGTTCCACCAAGGCGTCCCAAGAGGAATACTTCGCCCACCTTGAGCTTCTTGGCGCCTTCTACAGCCTCGGCTGGAAGAAAACCAAATGTCTCTGCGGCGTATTTCAGGTCGCTGCTATTGGTCATTTTCATTAAGAAAAGACCGTCGCATTCTGATAAGACGCTGAGGTCGAGTTTTCGCGGCCGCTGAGTAACAACCAAGAGAAAGAGACCAAACTTTCGGCCCTCAGCGGCGATCCGAACAATGTCGGCGGCAAGTCGCTCCGCGGCTGAGGAGGATCTGGATGTGGGAACAATGTTATGAGCCTCGTCAATTACTAGGATTGTCGGGACCCGCTGATCTTCATCTTCGATATCCCTGAGGGCGCCGCTGTAACCTTCTCGAGCCGCTTTCCACAACGCTGCAAGAGTTCTGGTGGTCAGGGCGACGCGTTCCGGTTCCGTTTCCACCGACAAGAGATCGACCACAACAACGGATGAGGAATCAGCTCGTAAGCCGACGATGTCTGAGATGTCTTGATCGCCATCCCCGACGCTACGCCAAATCTCAAAGGTCTCTAATGCGTAAACTAATTCGCGAAACCGTAACGGTGTGATAGGGCCGAGAGTCCGAAGGTTCGTTGCCAGAGAATGTTGTGAAATGTCTGGAACTTCCGTGCCTAACAAATAGTCGCAGAGTTCGTCGGCGACAGCCCGAAAGTGTTCGAAGTCATAGTCGCTTTCGATACCTTCAGTCCATCGACTGCGCGCAACCTCGCCCGCAAGTACCAAACTCCAGTAGAGTTCGGGTTGCCTGTTGCGGTCAATACCCATCACGTCAGCTCGTTCGCCATCTGAAAGGGCACCCCAATTTATGCGAAGTGGCCGCGCCTTCGGTAGATTCCGATTGGATAGAATAACAGTTTGAACTCGGCTCCATTGGGAAGCGAAAGCACCGGCTGTTTCTCCCGGAAAGAACCACGGAGTTAATGCTGGTTTCGTCCAAGGCTTGGGATCAATGTCACCGAGTCGTACAAAGTCTGAGTTCGGGTCCAATATGATCACTCGCGCCTTGGCCTTCAGAAGTATCTCTTCAACCAATCGCCCCACCATAAAGGATTTGCCAGAGCCGGATTGAGCCAAGACGGCGGTATGGCAACCGATGACCTTAGGATCAACAGGGCCAGGCATCTGCGTTTCACGATCAACTACTAGATCGATTGACATAAGACCCGCCAGGACTTGGTAAAGAAGCGGTCCATCCTTCTCTGTGGTTAGAGTGTGAAGGATGATCCAGAGACTCTAGAGCAGTGTGCTTTTATCATGGTTTGGCTCCACCTGCAAACAAGACTAGAGCCTCTTGAATCTGTCGCCGCCAGATTCTTGGATGACTTCCTCAGACGTTACAAATCGGCAACTAACCAGAAAAGCATTGCAGTTACCAGTTCGACGAAATTGCGTTGCCCTTGCTAATCGGGTGTTGCGAAATCATAAGGATAACTAAGAATTATCTATGTCAATCGACTCACCGACCACTACTCCGATTATCGCTCGCATGCAGCCCGGGGACGCTGCACAGCTGAATCAACTGTTTACCTTGGTCCTCAAAGCAATACCCTATTATAACGAAACGGCGAAACGGTCTGAGGCGGCAAAATACTCTGCAGACCTATTGCGAGAGTCAGCCGAAAGTGAGCCCGATTCAATTTTAGTAGCTCGAATGGAGAACCAAATCGTCGGCTTCTGTTTTAGCAAAAGTGATGATGGATTGGTGTGGCTCGCATGGTTTGGCGTTCATCCGTCTTTTCGGAGACAAGGAATCGGCTCCCAACTGCTCGCAACCCTTGAGGAAACCGTCAGGAATGGAAGGTCCCACAAAATATGGTGTGACTGCCGCACTGAGAATGAGGCTTCAAAGGTGGCCTTGACTAACCACGGCTACGTCGAACTGTGTACAGTGCGTAACCATTGGTACGGACAAGATTTCATTCTATGGGAAAAGCTGGTCGCATAGCGCGCAACGCCCTGCGAAGGGAGTTCCTCCTCAGTTTTTTTGGAACTTTTCTTGCCTTACTGGGAGTCCCCGCAACGCTAATTTCGCTGTTGGGCGGCCACTTCTCTTGGCAGGTCACTTCAGGTCTGGTCATATTTTCTCTTACCGTTTCCGCTTTTGTACACAGACATCGGTTGAAAACACCCTGGTCCATACAACACATTTTGCCTGGGGGGAAAACGATCCGGTGCCCGTGCAACCTAGATCTTGCTCGGCGAGCTGCCAAGCTGGCAGGCTACGAATTCGGTCGCAATACTATTTCGCCCTCTGGTTATGAGCCGTTACGAGCAAAGAACCCGTACATCCTTAGTTGCCTGGTAGGAGCCAAGGGTGATTTTCTGGGTTACTTCGACGTATTCCCATTGAAGAAGAATTTTGCCGAAATGTTCCTTCAGGGGAGGGTCAGCGAAAAGGACTTGACGCACGAAAACATTTACTCTGGTCGCGAAATGCGACGTTGCAAGTACCTTTATATCGCTGGTATTGCCGCCTGTGATTCCGACAGTCAGGCCGGTCACGTGAACGCTACAATCTTGATCTGGGGTCTTTTGAAATACATCGATCACTATTTTGGCCACAGCAACGCTTACATTTTCGCGAGTGCCGCAAGCGGCGACGGGGAGAACCTATTACAGAGTCTGAAGATACCCCTCATTTGCGAAGCCTCTGTCCGCAATGATAAGCAACGAATGTACGGACTTCGTCTATCGACGGAGAGAATTGCCGACCGATTAGCATCGGTACCTGACTATACCCTCCTCTGCTCTCTGGATTGGTTACGTAACCAGAAGGCTGCAGAGGCCGCGTCGATTCCCCGACGGCCGAGGCTTCCCCGAAAGAGACGAAGCTCAATCGCTGTATAGATCTTAACCGTCGTCGGATGGTAACCTCTGACTAATTCCTTCCGTAAAGCCTGTGAGGCCGAAACGACTGACATTTCGACGTACTCGCTCCGAAATGTCAACGCCACGATTCACAGAATTTGTAATCCACGGTTTGCAAACTGGCGGCTCCGGATCAACGAACAGGAGCAAAGAAATCCGTTCTGAAATCAGCGGATGGGTACGTACCCGGTGGTAGAGCGCGCTAAGTTTTCCACCTGAAAGAAGCCATGCAATTTCCCCTGGGAATACCAGCGCCTCTTCGGGGGCGGTAGTGACTGGAATGAAATGATTCTCCCCAACTTTTATCTCAAGGCCGGCCCGAGGGGCGCAAGTGAAGGTCATCAAGTCTAAGTCGTCATGGCTCTCGTTGATGAACGGTAGAGACACCAGTGCTGGCTGGGTATAATTCAATTGTAGGCGGGACCAGGATCTGAGCTTCCCGTTGAGACTGTCGTTAACCCGGCCATCGCTGACCTGATTGGCGAGGAGGGTGATCAACCCCTCGACAATTGGCTCGAAGAGATCGAATGTATGAGACATCCGCGCGTACAGAGTGCGGGCGGTGACCATGTGGAGTCGTGAAAACGGAATCGCCAGACGCGGACTTATGCTGAAAGACTCAAGCTGATCCGGGAAATCAGGCGACACTGAGTACTCCCCACCAAAAGGCCTATATCCCATATCTTGTTCGAAAATGAACTGGGTTTTTGCGGACAACGGCTCGTGAAAAAAGGAGTAGCCAGCATCAAACGTGGCCTGAACACTCTTTTGCAGACCCGGCGGTAGGCGGACGAACAGGAACCCTTCGTGCATAAGAGTCAGGAATGGATTCTCAGGCAGAACGTGGGTGAGGTTCATAGATAATTCTTAGTTATCCAAATTGTTTTGGACTGGTTTCAAATTCCAATTTCCGCATTATCCCGCCAAATCAAATTTCCCACAACTGTTTCCTCCAAACAGCGCAGGAATGATAGCTCAATTTCTTGGAGGGAACAGATAGCGATAACAAGGAGTTATGACCGCTTCGAGAACCGTCCCCAACGTTCTTTCGTTATCGCGGATAGTCATGGCGTTACTCTTCGTCCTCTGCTTTCAGAAGCAAGCAGGACTCTTTTATGTGGCAGTTTCAGCTTGCGTGGTGGCCTTAGCGACTGACCTACTTGACGGTTACTGCGCTAGACGAATGCAGGTAGCGTCGATACATGGTCGCCTTTGGGACAGCCTGGGAGACAAAGCTTTCTATGCTGCGATCATTGTTGCTTTCAATGCGCACGGCTATCTAGGGCCGCTCATTAGCTGGGCGCTGATTGTTCGTGAGGTCGCACTCTACATCACAAGAGTTTTGTTTATTGAAAAGCTTCCCAAAATTGAGCAGATTCGGCCTTGGACCAATTGGCACGGGTATTTCATGTACGTCACCATCATACTCGGATTATCGCGGATGTACGTCGAACTCAATGGACTTCGATTCGCGATCCATCCCTACATGCAGATTTCGGCTTATGCTGCGCTGGTTTTCGGTGTCGGCAGCATAATTTCCTTCCTCAAGCTCGAGTGAAGGCTTTCGCAATGATTGGCCAAAGTTTTATTATGCCGGAGACTACGATAGCACCGGGATTGATAAGAAAGCTCACGATTGAGGTTGTACTTGTCCTTCGTTCGTAGCAGTATTTAAGAATCTCAAAGCTTTGCTTGTCGTCGTTGTAGGCCTTTTCTTTCATCCGATCAAGTGACTTAAGCCTTAGTGTTTTGATGGTCCCGTAGATACCACCCAAGAACATTCTATTTATCCCAATTAGAAACAATGTGAGGATGACGTACCCGATTACGTGCTCAGTGTTCATTTTGGCAAAGGTTTCAATGTGTAAAGTGATTTGAATATAGACAAGTACCACAATCACGTTGAATACGATGTTCGCTTTATCGACAAACCCAAAGCCACCGCGCTGGTCAGGATTTAGCAAATCATAGTTAACCGCACCTTGGCTCGTAGCGATGGCCATCGCCCGTTTCAACTGAAGTGATGAAAAGAAAATGACATGCCCGACGAAGGGCATGATGATTAACCACGTATAGAAGTTATGTAGCCGACTGGCAAAAAAGCTCAGTGGATGATCCGGAGAGTCGAAGACCTTGTGTCCCCATCTAACCTCCGGATTGCCAAAAACATGGGTGCCAAGATTCGAAAGCCAGCATAGAGCGCCGAGAGTGGCCAGTCCGTATAATAAGAAACGATACCTGCCGTGCAATTGAATGATAGTAGTGAGCTTCGATAGTGACGATTCGACGGGCGCACTCTTGGAGATCGCCTTGCTCGTTCGAATCGAACAGACACAGTCGTAGTACTTCCTTGCCAAATAAAAAGAGATTGCATTCCCGGCAATCGTCGAAAAAAGCCCATAATTGTTAAGTAGTCCGACGCCTTGGGTGATATGGAGTACATCGTCCTTGGCTGCGGCCCCGTAAAGAGCTATCGAATCTATAAGTGAGACGGCGATCCCGAAGCCGAGCAAAGCTGTCGGACTTTGATCCAAGAACTGCTTGACAAGATATCTCACCGGATTCCTCATAACTCCTTGTTATCCAAAGCGAAGAAAAACGAACGTTGATACGAGCGGTGTTGAGCCGGTGAATTATGACTTGAAAGTGGTTTCCGCACAATAGCAAGACACATGTCATGCCGAACTTGGAAAGTATCCCCCTAGATGGTTCTTATTTCCTTGAAACATCTGTGTCCTCTGGTAGACTCACGCGCGGTTTTCCTACCCACCAAGCGATTTACCAAGATCTTCAGATTCTTGGACAGTTCGAAAAGAACTGTTTGCGGAGGTGCATGTGGATGTTACTGAACCAAGCGATCGATGATTTCTTCCAAGGTTACTTCTCTACGCATGAGCGCAGCCCGAAAACGAGGGTGGCGTACCGCTCGGATCTTGACCAGGTTGCGAAATACGGGACCCGGGACTTTGAGCTGACTTCGCTAACGCCGGCCTTCATTGAAAGCTGGGCTGCGGACTTGCGGCTCAAGAAATACTCACCGGCGTCTATGAGGCGGAAAATGGTTGTTCTCAAAGTCTTTTGCTCCTATTGGGTCAGAAAGGGTGCGCTGTCTGAATCACCGTTCTGGAGAGTAAAACTGAGCTTTGGACGAATAACACAACTTCCGCGAGCTCTGAGCGAAACTGAAATGCGTGGGTTATTAACCCAAGCCAAGCAAACCCAATCCGCCTTTCAGATCCCGCGTAAGGGAGCTGTCGTGTCAAGAGGTGCATCATCTAATCGGTCAAGCCGTCAGTACCGTGCATTGCGTAACCTGGCTTTAGTCGACTTACTGTTTGCCACTGGCCTTCGAGTCGGCGAGGTTTCGTCGCTTAATTTGGTTGACTTCGCAGTCTCGGATTCATGCTTTCGGGTTAAAGGGAAGGGAGGTCGCGATCGTTTAGCGTTCGTGGTTGATGAGCAGACAGTTCTAATACAACGGGAACACATCGATCTGCGTTCTACCATTGCTTTAGACAGCCCTGCTCTGTTCGTGAACGCTTCTGGAGAACGGCTCTCGACTCAAGGTATCGCTAATATCATTTCTCAGTTCCGTAAGGACGCGGGAATCGAGCGACACATTACTCCTCACATGCTTCGGCATACGGTAGCTACTTTATTACTTCGTAATGGTGTCGATATTCGAGTGGTTCAAGAGTTCCTGGGTCACGCGTCCATCGCTACAACGCAGCGGTATACACACATTACAAAGGACCATCTCATCGAAGTTTTACGAAAACGCCACCCATCGTTAACCCTGAGAGTGGCGTCATAATGGATTGAAATATTGACTCTTGGTTTCCGAGGCGCTAAGACACTCGCGTCTTGCCGATGACTGTGCGATACCAAAATCCAAAATGTTTGGCCGGATCGGCGTAGGATGCGGCGGCTTCCGATGGGGAGGTCCTCTAGGCGCGCGAATCGTGTAACTTCACCAACGGCTCACACTCAGAAAGATGGAACGTCATGGTCCGACCGGGAAATAGTAGGAGCTAATGTCTCGGACTTTCCCGGCAGAGGAAGTGCCCCGTAGGAGAATTCGGTAGTGCTGTTGCTGTTTCAGCAAGGTCGCCGGAATGCTTATCTGAACCGCTTTACCGGACTTTAAGACTCTGGCGCCGAGGCTGTGCCAAACGCGAATAACCTTTCCATCATCTGCTTGGAGGGTTGCTTCATAACTTCGGTAGGAGGAGGTTCCGTCGGGCAGCAGTAGCTGAAGACTTGCGACATCGGAAGCGGAAGGTAGCTCCACTTTCATTGAATCGCCTTCGTCTCTGATTGGGCCACCTGGAAGAAGGACGAACGAATACACTGGGGCGACTGATGGCCTCGTTGATGATGGAGTTTTTGGCGGACTATCTTTTTGAGGGAGTTGAGTTGGCTCTTTTGATGCTTCCGACTTACTATCTTCCGGGGTGGGAAGCTCTGGCGTCTGCTGGCGCTGAGCTTGAATCGGTGAATGGCGGTTCTGTTGCCGGAAAATGCGAACCACCAACCAGATGCCGGTCACGGCAATGAGAATTACGGCAGTTGCGAAGGACAGCCTGAACACTGCGCCGCGAATATTTAGCCACTCGCGAAAGGAGATCCTTTCGTTCGGCTTCTCTATGACATTTGTGAAGGCTGGGAAAGGCACTGGATCTTGAGAAAGATGTTTCTGCAGTGCCCGGGCAATTCTTAGATCTGCGCGCCTGCCAGGCTTGGACAAAACATATTTCTTAAATCGCTCTTTCTCATCAGGCGACAGATCGTCACTTACAAATTCATCAATTAAGTCATCTTCGGCTGCCTGGAGCAATGCAAGCGTGTCACCATCCAAAAACGCTCGCTCCTCGATCTCCCATTGCTCCTCGGGCGACAGTTCCCCCAACAGGAAGCTTCTGGCCAAACCATCATCTAATACTTGCTGCCTCATTGAACTTCAAGATTGGTTTCGATGATCACGGATCTCTAGTTCAGTTCCGTATTGGTTCGTTAAGGCGCCCACTTCCCAAGAGACATTCCTTAATGCACTTCTTGAGAGCTTTGCGAATCCGCTGGGCTTTGAGCCTTAGGGCGGGCAATCCCACATTCAAACTGAATGCCAACTCCTTTCTCGTGGTTATCTTTGTTCGCTTTTCTCCCCGATAATACGTCTCGATCAAATGTCGTTTGCTCGGTGGTAGAACTTTTAGGCATTGCTCGAGGCACGTCAACTCCAGTTCGACTTCTTCCGCCGCGTCAGGCGATATCAAATCGTCGGGTAGTTCGACTACTTGCGGGTTATTCGCCAGGTATTCCAAGTGCACGTAGTACGCCACTCGGAAAAAATACGGATCAGGCTGGCCTACATAAGTCTCTCCTATCTCCGCCAACTTTCGCGCAACTCTGTCAATCGTGTCATCTGCGAGTTTCTCCGGAAGCAAACAGTGATGCGCGGTAAAGCCTCTGATCAGCCTTGACCGAATACGCTCATAAATCAATCCGGCCTCTTCGCGATTTGGATGAAGCCAGGCTAACAGTCTATCGAAGCTCTCTTGACTTAGATTCATTCGGATGTAAGGCGTCCAAACGGAATAAGCTCTGAATAAAGGTCCGACCCTGAACCCCTCGCGGTCGTGTCCTTGCGGCAGTATTAATCTATTTCCAGTCATCCTGCAACATGAATGGCTCGGTGAAACGTAAGTCGGCTCCGCCGCACAATCTATACTTGGGTTCACTAAAAAGAGCCGTTTGGCATTGCTTTTCACAATCGATTTGGCAGGCGCTGGAATTCCAGCTCGACTCGCCCGTGCGCGCCTGTTCTGCCCGAGTAACGTTCGGTTGCGTCGAACCCTGAGCGTCGAAGTAAAGTGATGTGTCATTATGGGGCTACCTATTTCCACTCGCCTTGCAAGACAAAACCAGCCCAGTAATATGGCGCTCGCCATTGCTCTCGAGCTGCCATAACATCAAGTTGCGCCAGCCTCAACGATGCAGCTGGGGACATCTTTTTCTCCAGCATGTAGCGGTAAAAGTGTTTCATTAGTTCGGCGGTCGCCTCGTCATCTACTTTCCAGAGACTGGCTACTACGCGCGCCGCGCCGGCGTACATGAAGCCCCGGGTTAATCCGATTAACCCTTCACCATTGACCTGCTTGCCGATACCGGTGCGACAGGCGCTGAGGACAACCAGATCTACCGGCAGGTTCAAATTATAGATATCACCCAGTCGTAAGAAGCCGTTCTCTGGTTGGCCCCGCTCATCCACTAGTGAAAGGACGATTCCGGACCGTTCGGGATGTTTGCTGTCGAGAAGACCGTGCGTGGCGAAATGCACGATCCTAAACTGCTTCAACTCGGAACTCAGAGCTGTCTCCCTATTAGCTTTGAAGCCCACGGCTTTCATCCATGATCCCGACGGGGCAGCCCCGACAATCGCATTCGCTTCTTCTCCCGAATACCGCAAGCGCTCAAGCTTTAAGTTCCCATCGGCAGTGTCTCCGTCATCTCTCAGAGCGCGTTTTAACTCACTCGAGTTTGCTTGCGGAGTGGCCGCAGTTCCTGACTTCTTTTGAGCATTGCGAACCCTTATATCCGTTTTATCGAAGACCGGGTCGGCCAACACTGCCACACTCTTTGACGCAGCTTCACGTGGGACTGCGCGGATTAGTGCTAATGCTGACGCCGAAGGTTGGTAAACTATTTGGTGTTTCGTAATTAACAGATTGGAAGCCAAAATGGATAGGCTGCCGTCGGGGCCATCGCCCGGTGCCGGCAGGGCCGAAAAAGGTACATATCGGAGGGCCCCGTCGGCAACGATCACCAGTCGTTTGTTTTCAATCTTTGATGAGACAGCACCAAGTACCATGCGACTCAGATCAAGTGCTTGTTGCGGGTAACTAGCGTTTGCGGTCTTGAGGTTTGCTATGTATTGATTAACCACGTCCTGCTGGTTTCCCTTGCCTCCGCGAGGTGGCTCATAGGCTTTAATTGACTCGCGAAAGTCTTCAACCGCCTTCTCGATCTTGCTTCTGCTGGGTAAGGTGTACGCGAAAATGTCCGTTCGCGTCACCGCCCACAAGTAGCTGCGTTTGTCACCCAGCGCGTATTCCAGAAGCATTGTATCCTCGTCCAGTAAGGCTTGAATCTGGTGCGGCGTAAGTGGCTGTGGCTTTACGAGGGACGCATAGGCGGGGCTGTGTTGAAAAATCTCTGCCTGCGTCCGATCGTACTCGGTCGTAAGCGCGTCGATCTCTTTCTCGGAGGCGATCTTTTGCTCATCGGAGAACTTGCCACTCACAGGCGTTTGCAGTCTCTCCAGCTTGGCGGTGAGCCGGTCCTGCAGGCTGCGCTCACGATCGAGAAGTTGGGGATCAACTCCTTGCCGAATGTTGGCGTGGGCTTCTGTGAGCAGGTCAAGCAGGCTTCGGGCGCGAGCACGTTCACTGGCGATTAATGCCAGCTCCATATCCGTTTGCGAGTGCGTGAGATCATAGCTTCGCATTCTGGTGTCGATAGCGAGGCCGTAGTAGTCGTACCTGGCCGCGAAATAGGTGAGGCGAAGTTCATGGCTGGAAATTCTCGTGCGCAACGACTCGACGATCGCGATAGCTTCGTCAATTTTGTTACCAGCCATGGTAAAGTTGTTTTGATCGTACTCGACCCGAGCGATGCCATAAAGCGAAAGCGCCTCTCCCTGACGGTCACCCACTCGGCCCCATTGTTCCCGCGCTTGCTCGTAGCTTTGGAGAGATTGAGATGTCTGATTTTCAAGCCCGTAGGCTTCGCCAATCTTATCCAACGTGATCGCCTGCCCGCGGACATCTCCGATCTCCTTTTGTATTTTGAGCGCCTCCTGGTAACGCTCTAGCGCCTGCGATATTTCTCGCAGCCTGACATGAACCGCACCCTGGCGCACGAGTGTATATGCTTCGAAGGATCGGTTAACCGAATCTCGACTGAGCTGCAGTGCCTGCTCGAGTTGCTTGAGCGCCTCTGCGTAAGTGCCATTGAGCATCAAGGCGTACCCGATGTTACTGCGGCTGACTGACTCTCCGCGCTTATTCTTTAGTTCCTGACGAATCTTGAGGGCCTGCTCAAAATAGTTAAGTGCTTCTTGCGGGTCACTCAGCCCGGCAAAAACCATTCCGATGTTATCGAGTACGATGACTTCGTTTTCTTTATTCCCGACGACCTGACCTTGTTTGTCCTTCGTAGCCCGGAAAAGCTTCAACGCTAAGTCGTATTCTGTGAGCGCCTCCTCAGGCTCTGCCCAGGTGTCGTAGATCACCCCGCGACTATTGCGGACGAAAGGCTCAAGATTGCAAGGGCCTCTGGTCTCGCCACAAAAGTTCAATACTTCTTGAAATTGCTTGAAGGCGTCGCTCACGTTGCCCTGGTCAAGATTCGCCCTAGCAATATTGTTGAGCGCATTCATCTCCATGTTGCGGTCGCCCGATTCACGCCATAAAACGCGCGCCAACTCAAGAGTCTGGATAGCCTTTTGTTGTTGTCCGATATTCGAATAAAGGAGTCCGACATTGTTATAGAGCTGCGCCTGTCCCCAGTGATCGCCAATGTTCTTCCGAAGACTAATGGCCAGCTCATAATTGCCTATGGCTTGAAGTGGATCATCACCCAAATCCCTCTGGGCTGCGGCCTTGTCATTAAGAACGTAAGCCTGACCAGAGAAGTCCTGTGCATCGCGAAGCAGGGACAGCGCTTCATCCAGGTACTTCATTGCGCTCCCAAAGTCTTTCTGTAGTCGGTAAGTCTGGCCGATCTTACAAAGGGTGTAGCCTTGTTCGCGCACGTCGCCGATCTGGCGCCAGATGTTGAGCGCTTCTTGGTATCGCTCGATCGCGGATTTCGACGAGTCCGCGGTTTCGCGCGCTTCCATGAACATGCGCTCAGCGGCGGCGCGATTTTCATCCTCAGCATTAGCCTCTCGCGGACCTTCTACTTTCAAAACATACGAGCCCGCCGGCTGCGCGTTATCGGCGGAGACCACAAGACTGTAAACGCCGGCGGATCGCGCTACAGTGGAAACAGCTTCCGGCCCAACCTTGCTGTTCGGACTGTCCATTCTTATTAGCAGGGCTCCATCGGGATCCAGGAGTGTGACTACAACATCGATGCCTTGTTGCTCAACCACAACGTGCACATACTGCTTCGGCGCGAGCGACAGCCGAAAGGTGTGCATGTCGCTTCCTTTCATGCTGCGGGTGACGACTTCAGCTGGGCCTAATGTGTATGCGTTGTCGCGAGGTGTGACTGGATTAATGTTCTGAGATATGGTCTGACTCACGGACGACGATGAAGTGACTAAGACGGTCAACAAGATTGAGAGAACTGAAAGACGAAACGAAAGGTAGGCGTCGGTTCGTCCGAACTGACGCCTACGAGTGGAGATGATGAAGTTCTGCGTCATGATTCTCACGGCCTCCAGATGAGACAGAAGAACCGTGGTGCTCCGCCGAGTTAGGGTGAGCGGCTATCTTTTCGAGGGCTTCGCCACTGTTCCCATAAAGAGGAAAACGGCGAATCTCACTTGCCCGGATAGGACGACCGTCTTAAGTCTGTTGCCCGGTACCGGTCCCCGTGTCGCCGTCGTCGGGCGGGATCGCCACCAAGAAATTACTGGGTCCACTTCTATCGATCTGCCTCTCGGTGTTGAGTTGACCAGCTCCGAAGGCGCGAAATCTGCCCTTGAATTTCACACGGGCCAGTACTGGATCAAGATGAACCAGTCCCAGCAGAGCTACATTTCTTCCGTTCCACGTGAAGAGCAGATCTATAATGCTCAGTTCCTGATTCGCCACAGCTTGGCATGAGCCTGTTACCGCCGACAATCTTGCACCAGCTGAAGGAAATACGTCGCCAGTGATCACTGCTCCCGCAACGTTCAGTTGGAAGAATAGTGTATCAAGACGAATCCCGTCTCGATCCCTCCACATGTCTATCGTAAAGTTTCTGTCTTGGCAAAATGGCATATCACATCTCCTCTTTTTGGTGATTAGCGAGTAGCGAGGTTCTATAACTCCGACGCTATTCGCCGAATTTGTAAAGCTTGATCCTCAAACGCTCTCTTGCATCCCGTGTCGACGCTTGCGGTTGTTTTATTTGCTTCTATTAAACCGTCCGAAGTCTCTGCTCTGATCATTTCCTGTTGATACTCGCGTATGACATTGCCGAGAATTAACTCTTTCGACGGTAACGGGCTCAACGCAAAGCCTCGCTCGGGAAAGTAAAGTGCCTCAAACTTCTCGCTATACTGATCCGGGACACTGGCCTGTAATAGTTCATGTATTTCGCAGGGCGAAGCCACAGTGGAAAGAATGGAATAAGCAGTGGCGCCAATGACCGATACGTCGGTGTAGATTTCCTCGCGCATCAACGGGTGCGTGGCGAGCCATGTGAACATTACGCGAGCCATCTCCTGTCGAATCCTGCGCGGAGACAGCCAAAGCGCCAGGTTACTGTAATACTGTCCAATTTGATCAGCAGCCGACCCCTCAGGCGCAGGGAGGCCGAAGTTACGGAGATTGATGTTCAGATAATGATGCCAAGTAGAGTCGGCAACGATCCGACCAACGTCCGCGCCATCGCCGTTATAAGCCGCGAGAATATTCAGGAGTTGACAGTTGCGCTCATCAATGCCAAAGGCCACGATCTGTGCCCTTGGCTGGATGGCTGCGACTTGCGGCCAAGTCCCCTTGTCGCTGTAGTCAGCGTCCGCAGGGAGAACGACAGCGCCCTCGTGTGCGTGGTCTGGGAAGACACGAATCCAGCTCTTGCCTTTATAGAAGAAGAGCGGATGCGGCTGTCCGTCTGGAGCCGGCTGGCCTCCCTGGTCGAAGTGTCTGAGGATTAATTGCTGAGGAGTAGGGTCTATCTGTAGCCGCAAGCTCTCGACATCAATTCCGGGAACTGGGACTTCAGTGTTAAAGCTGTCGCCGGGCCGATAAGTCGGGGATCCTTCCCACTTGCGCAATCGTCCAGCCCTTGGCACACAACGCCCTATCGCGCGGCCTAACCCCAGGAATTGCTCCTGCGAAGAAGTATCAGGGCACAAATTGTTCTCACTAGGTACGGCGTCGGGAGGTGGTTCCTGGCTGTGGTCCCCAGTCATCAGCACACCGCCGCCGTTCCCACTTCGTCGCATCCAATCCGTCAGCGCCAACACTTCTTTTTCAGTAAGCTCGCTTTCGGGCCCGCCGCGAAGAACTCCCAGACTAAAGGTTTTTCTGTTCGACTGATGGAAGCCGAAGAACCAGATTTCATCATATTTGTTTATCAACCCTGCTTCGAGTTTGTTGTCGGCGTGAGTGTCCTTATTTCTACAAATGATCTCGATAATCACCTTGGCGAAGGTCGGTGAGTGCGCTTGGATATGCCCTATCATCGTCCCGAGGCTGAACAACCCGTCATCATCCGTGGTTTCGGGATCGTCTGTGTAGAGAAGGATATTGATAGTAGGCTTGTTTGCCAAAAGCTGTGCATTCATTGTTCTTTCTTCAAATCCTTTCAGCATTCTTCAATTATTCGTTAGAGATAGGTAGCTAGCGCCCCTGTAAAAGAGTGCTGTCGAGGGATTTTTTCGGCGTTTCACGTTCATTAGACCAAACCACGACCATCCCCTGGATCCGTCTGATCGAACCCGTCGAATTCGTGGGTGCGGCGGCATCAACTGCGCGGCTCCCACCTCCACGTTCATATGGCCAAGTCAGCGAAAACATATCTTCGTCGTAGTGTCGGCTGAGATCCGGGCGCGGCGGATTCGTAGATCTTCGTCAGGGGGCAGGGCCGGCCACTCCTAAGCTGATATCAAAAGGGGCTGACACTTGGTCGCATTAAGGTGGACAGCCAACTGGGGTCGGGGTAATACCAGGACTAGTTTGAGTCAGCCCGAGTAATCGATCAATGGTCCACTCGCCCTGAATTCCAAGCACGGAGTCCGCAAAACAAAAAGGCCCCGCCCAGTCTGCCACTAAAGCGCACAGCCTACTCCCATGATTGAAAAAAAGGCAATCAGTTTCCGCAAGGTCAAGCGGCGCATTGGGAGACGACAAACACTTTTTTGCAAAGTAGAGCCCGTCGCGTTCAAAATTTCGATGCCAACCCCATGATACGTTTCGTTGCGGATGACCATATCGCAATGAGGCATGAGTTGAGTGTCGCAATCAAGTAACCGGACGCAAGCGGAGAAAATCATGGTGAGGAACAAGTTCCACTAGACCCTGCATCTCTAAGGAGTTCAAGATGACCTTTTTCAACCGAATTTGGCTGACAATCCTGGTTCTAATATGTCTAATTGTTCTTACCACCACGGCGAGAACTGTTCTTCCTCAACACGGATCTGCTCCGATTCGCACTCTGGAAAAATCCCAGGTGCTGGAAGCGAGTCATGGTCGACCGTTGGCAACCGAACTTGATTCGCACATTTCAACTTATCCGAACCAGGATCCGTCACCTACCCCGACGCCTACTCCGACTCCGAGCCCAACTCCGACGCCTGACCCAGAGATCGAAAAGGCAAACAAAGAGAAAACGCTGGCTGAAGCTAAGAAGGCATCTGAGGAAGCTAAGAAGGCGGCTGCTGATGCCGAAACGGCTGCGATAGCCGCCAGGCTGGCGGCGGCCCGCGCCAAACTCGGTCTCGGACCTACCGACACTGCGCCTACAGCAACGGCCCCGTCCGGCAATACAACTGCCGGCGAGGCTGCACAGTTTATGGAAACTCAGATCCTGGCAGAGACTGCAGGACGCCACGCCAGCCTGGAACTCGTGAAACACCTGTGCGGGTTAGAAAAATCCGCTCCGGTGCCGGCACTTACTGCAGAACCGATGAGGACTCTGATAATAAACAACGCCAATGACAAGATCGGGGTAAGTCAGTACCGTAACACCGTGGCGCAACTCAACCTACTGCACGATCATTATCTGAAGTTGATAAAACAGTCCGAGGATGAGAGAGACGACACCAAGGTCAATTTTGCCGCAGTCCCTTTGTTGATTCCCGCAGCCACGCAACTCGTAAAAAATGTCGCCGACCTGATTAATCTTTTCCGGACTGAGACTCAAATCAGCTCGCAGACTGTAACAGTCGACAGCCGGTTCATCGTTTCCAACCTGGCAAATACATTACTCGCTACAGACAATGCACAGTGCAAGGTGAAAGCGATTTACCATCCTGCGGTCTATCCGTTGACTGTTCCCAAGGGTGCAAAGAGTGCGCTGTTCGATGCCTATAAACAGCTTCTTGACGATGTCATTGCCGGTGACCGTGAGGTGAGTGCAAACGCAAAGAAGGTTGTAGAACTTACAACGGAAAAGGCTGAGAGCGAATCTGCAATCACCAAACTGCAAGAACAAATCGCAGAGGCAAAAAAGAAAGCTGAAGCCAAGAAACATCCAGCCAAACCGTCGAAGAAGCCTGGAAAGCAAACCGAAACCGAGCCGCCGTTCGATATCGCTAAGGCTGAAAACGAGATCATGCAGAGACGCGCATTTATCGACGAGAACCTCGATCCGAGAATTAAACGTCTGCAGCAGGCAGCCGAAGCTCTTACCACGTTCAAAGACAGTCTCAAAAAGATCTTCGAGATTTTGACGGCAGTCGACGACGCCACTAAGCAGCCAATCTTTAACAATCTGGTGAGCGCAGAGCGTCTGTCTGATCTGTTGGCCGACAAAGCAACTTATGTCCTGACGCTGAACGTCAAGGCGACGGGCACCAATCGCACGCGGAAGAGAATCGTTCTCAATACCAAATTGGACCACTCGGGCGGCGCGACCGTTGATGCGAACCTCTTTAACAACCTGGACCAATTAGTCTTTGGCAAGGTGGAGAGCTTCTACATCGAATTCACCGGATCGAAAGAAATTCGCGAGCGCAGTGGTTTTCAACGGTTAGATAAAATTGAACGGTAAATCGTATGTATCTAAAAGTCTTCACGATCGCTCTGTTGTTCGGCCTTGTGGCAATTTCGGTGGAAGGCCAGGTGGTTGACGAATTTGCTTTGAGCAGACTGCCTGTACTTTCAAAAACGATCGCGATCGAGAACGCGTTTTCGCCCGACTTGCCAGTCGACAAAGCCACGTCGGTTCCGTGTTTTGACGGTTCGAGAACTGTGGATACGCAGACACCCTGGATTTGGTGTTACGGGTACGATCGGCCTACCGAGTATATTCGTCCGCAGATTCGGGTGGGCGGCTATTCGAACGACCAGTCGTGGTATCTCCTGATAAAGACCGAAACGGGGCGCGAAGTCGACCGTCTGAACGCTTCGTCATTTCACTGGAAGGATCAGGGGCCGGATGAACCGTCGATTGGTCTGCGCTGGACTGAGCGCGTGCCGGGACGAGGGATTCAGATAGAACTGCATGCCGACTCGAATCCTCACAACCTTCATGTCTCAGTCGACCAGGTTAACGTTTCATTTTTTCAGCCCGGACCAAAAGCCATAACCACACGCAAGAACGATATGCGCGACCTGCTGGCCGCGGTAAAGCGGGACCACGTTTACTACGCCTATAGTCGCAGCATTGCCGACATCCATCTGATGATGCCTGATGGCAGTAACCGCGAGACAAACTGTACGGGCTTCCTGCTGACGCGGGAATTGCTGATGACAAACCAGCATTGCATCTCGCAGGACTGGCAATTGGACAATGCCATAGCAATCTTTGGCTTCGAGTCACAGCCTCCGGCGCCGACACCGCAAGATGAGATTCCTTTCATCAAAATCGAAATGCAGGATGAAGTCCTCGATTTCGCCATTCTTCGACTGAAGTGGCCGGCCCGTGATGTGTGGAGGCCCGCGACGATTGATTCACGGCCGATTACGGCGAACCAGCAGCTTCTCCTCATTCAGCATCCGAATGACAAGCCCAAGGTGCTTTCTTTGATCGAGTGCACGATCCAAGCGGTCAAGGTTGAGGATCGCCCCAAGTATTCGAACGATTTCTATCATTTGTGTGATTGTGAAGGAGGCGCTTCCGGGGCTCCCATGATCGACGAGAAAACCGGACGAGTAGTTGGCATACACCATCGCGAAATTCAGAAGCTTTTCGATGACGGGATTAATCTCGCCGTACGAATGAATGAGATCGTGGCAAAGATCAGGACGAATGAAGAGCTCTTCAACCAAATCAAAAACTCAATTCAATGACGATTCAGCATAACGTGGAGACGGAAACCATAAAGCAAGCAGCTTACCGAGCGTTCACGCTACCACAGAGTGTTCTTCGAATTCTTATGTTGTTCGCTGCCCTGAATTGTTTGATTGTGTCTGATGTTCTGCGGCCTCGAGCCGCGTCGAGCAAAACATTTGAAAAGCCAGCTGCTTCACCGCAATCATTTGTATCCGACTTTTCTCTCAGCAACCTTCAGGTGTACGGCGATTACATTTATTGGATTGATCGCAAGGACGGCGGAATATATCGCGCTAAGACACCGAGCCCCGGCAGTTCCCGTTCTCAAGCTTCAGCAGCCTTAGGTCAGCCTGAAAAGTTGTGGTCGGGACTTCCGCTGGCCTCACCTGTTGGCCTCGCCGTTGATTCCTCCGGCGTGGTCTATGTTCTGGACGATCAACTGAAGGCAGTCTTTAGTCTCACGTCGCCCGCACCAAAGTTGCTTTACTCAGGTTCGGCGTTGGTGAAACCGACAGCACTCGCAGCAGCTCAAGGCAGACTATTCCTGATTGATTCAGGAACCAGCAAACTCTATAGCCTCGATGCCGCGCGCGGTGAGCTTACTTCTGAATATGAATTCAAGGAAGAGACTCCCGATCGATTATTGGCTGATGGTACTGATTTAATTACTTATCACTTCGGCACGAATGTGTTGCTACACTTTTCGATTGAGAAAGAAGTTACCGCGGCCCGGCTGCAAGAGGGTGAGCAGCCCAGTCTTTCGAAACTGACCAGCGGTAGGAAGCTTTCGCTGACAAGAGTTCTCAGCAGTGTTGTGGACCTGTCTTTGAGGAACGGCATCGTTTATTTTATCGACCGGCAGTCTGGCAAATTCACCCTACTTGCCCTCGAAGGAAGAGAGCCGTCTTATGTCCCACTCACCATGGTTTCGGATAACCCACTCGCTTTGGTAGCAAGTCCTGATTCAGTGTTTTTTCTTGAAGGTAATCCGATTCGAATTCGCAGGCAGCGAAGCTTGCAGCCGGTCACTCTCAATTTCGTGGGCGAGTGGACCAGCAAGAACATTGTCGATTTCTATTCCTATCTTTTCTCAAGGCAACTCCTTCCGCAGAGAACGGTTTCAGTTGCAAATCTGACGACGCTTAAAGATTTAGTGAATGAGCTAAAACTTCTCCCCACTGGCTATATAGACAACTTTCAATTGTTGTTCTGTGAATTGAATGAATCAAACTGCTCAGCCGAGCAAAGGAAAGTGCCTTTGGCAGGTGGTCCCACACCCGAAGGTTTCGCTGTGAAACTAAGTCCTGGTCAATCCATCAACGTTCCTGACCTGCCGGTAACACCCTATATCACTCGACGTAACCTGAGGCTTCCGCTTGACCCTAAGATCTACAAACCGGAGTTCTTCGCATACCTGACTAACGCGTCATTGGAACAGGTGGCCACGGAACTTGGACCGAAAACGTTGAGCCCCGACGGCCTGCGGGAGATGTTGAAAAGCTATAACACTGACTATGTCGGCAAGAATATTCTTATCGAAACCAAAGGGTTTTTCAGCATCCCGCTCCAGGGCGCCCGGGTTACTGCGGTAGTGCCACGAAGTGATCTGCTAGATCCAAACTCTCTTGTTCGGCGCCTTGCCGAGAAGAAAAACATCAGCGGAACGTCACCCATGTTCCAAATGAGGAAGGAGGCTATCAGCAATCATGAAGTCGCGACTCTTGCAATACCCAGGGGCGCTCAGTCAGCGTCAGAGCCGTGTGGCCCGAGCGATCCGGCGATTCGAAGCGCTGCGATGGATCTTATGAATTACTGTGAACCTGTATTCTCCAGCACACCTCAAGTCGGCATCATCGATTACGGATTCAATCCACGGCATCCGGCTTTTGCCCTTCCCGACGGCGGTTCAGCACTCGAAGTATTCAATCAAAGCAATCAGCCAGTAGACTCGGACCCCATTGACATTGACCCGGCGCGCACTACGTACAAGGATATCGATCATGGAACTCATATGGCCGCCATAATTGGGGCCCGCGCTCAACCCAGAGAAATGGTCGGTCTCCTGCCAACTGCGATGTTGTTTGGCGTGCCTTTAAACTCCCTCACCGAAGCGCTGGAGCAATGGGAGTTCTTGCGGATCTTCAATGTGAGCTTGGGCGAAACAGGAGCTGTCGGCGGGCCGCTTTCGGGCGCAGACGAGCTGGATACCGTGTTCTCCACGTACCGCCTTAAACTATTTGTTTTGTCGGCCGGCAATGAAGCCAAAATAATTCCCAAAAATGCACTTGCTGCGCAGGGAGTTATGGACAACGTAATCGTCGTAGGTGCGACCAACGTGCCGGAGATGGACTCGAATCATGAGCGGCCAAGCCGGTCTGTCTTAATGCTGCCCAATGGTCAGGGATCCAATCGTCACCCCTTCTTTGTCGGATTAATGGCCCCAGGCGAAAAAATTAAAAGCGCCCTTGTCAACGGACAATACGGAGTCGCTGATGGGACTTCGGAGGCAGCGGCCTTTGTCAGCGCGGGAGCGGCTGCGCTCATGGCCCTTGAGCCACGCTGGGCGGCATGGCAAGTTAAGTCTCGATTGATAGCGACCGCCAATCTTTGGACCGGCACGCCGCTCAGCGAGGCCGTTCTTGCAGGTGAGTTCAACTTCAAACGCGCGTTAGCAGACCGAGATGCAGTTGTCATCCAACGTCAAACCGAACCGGGTTTGTGTCGAGGTGACATTGATTCAGTCTCACTGGCGCAAACGATGGTGGTCAAGCAGGGCATCAAGGTAAGTAGGATACCGTGGAATCAGGTTTTGCGAGTCAAGCGGGATCAGCAGACTGGAACTGAATACACGATCATTTATTACGTGATGAATGAGTTGCCGGACCGAGATAATCGGCAACTGCTCCGACTTACTAAGGTGACAACAGAGCAGCTACGTGAGAACGACAGGTTCATTTTCATACCGAGAGATCCAAGTAACTGTAAGTCGGGCGCTGTATCGGTTTTTGATCTATTGGATTTCATCAACAAGGGTCCATTCGTCACCGGTTCAAACTAAGGCAGGAAGATTGAGTCAATCTTACTCTCTGTTCCGAGAGCAGCAAGTTTACCCAAGCCGATGTTTTGCCCGGTCAGGCTAGGAACCCATTCAAGTCGCAGTAAAGAACTTCCGCACCGGGAACGCGTTGGTAGCAACTGTGCGGATTGGTCGGGTAATTGGTCGGATATGACTGTTTCACTCCCGAAAAAGCCCGATTTATTGGACTTCTGAGTGGTAAGACGGTGCCTTGACACGGTAGGGGTCTGGGGTTCAAATCCCCACGCGCCTACCATTTATCTATCAATAACTTAACCCGTACAGCCACGTTTTCCGTTGCTCCAAACCGCTCCAATTAGCCACTTTCTGTTTTCCGCCCGATTTTCCCTCCCTGAAAAGACCTAAAATTTAGTGCATCTCTTCAGGCGGTATTGTCAACTTAACCGACAAAACAATAGAATGTCTGTATCCGACAGGTTAATCCGCATTCCCTTCAAATTGCCGATTGATGGCACCCACTTTAAGCAGCTGGCTGGGCGTAGATCGCCTCTTGCCAAACGGCGAATCTGGTCTTCATCACTTCTCGATAACCATTAGCTGTGTACAGGTCTCGCCCCACTCGAAAGAATGATGTGATGATCCCGAAGACCGAGAGAAAGTGTTGGGCGTGGCCCGCCGACTTGAACCGTCGCATCAATTTCTCTCGCAATCTGGTCGGCTGATGCGAATTCTCCGCTTGGTTGTTCTGATACTTCTGCTGGAGGTGTTCGACACTCGGCATCACTTCAGCCTTCGCCGCGCTGTAGCTCTTCAGCTTGTCTGTGATGATCACACGCGGGACGAACTGCAACTCCTTTAATAGCCGGCGAAAGAACTTCTTGAGGAACACTTCGTCGAGGTGCCACCTATCGCCCGGGCGAGGAGACTTGTGGCACAACCCGCTGGCGTAAGTCTGACCAAACTTAAGGCACCATTCTCGAACGGTTTCATAGCTCAGGGACACGCCGCGCATCGCTAATATTTCTTCGACATCGCGGAAGCTCATGGCGAAGCGAAAGTATAACCAAACGCAATGACTGATGATCTCGGCGGGAAAACGGTGACGGCGGTAAAGAGATTCGTAAGTGTACATCGGCGGATTACGCAGGATGAGCAGTCATATTTCATCTTCAGCCTGTTAACCTGACAATACCCTCCAGCGGCACCCGCTTCGGTGAAGGCGTTCCTCGCCGCCGGTCAAACAATCCTTCGTACCCTTCGTGCTTGAATCGCGTCTGCCAGCGCAGCATCTGCCGGCCACTCAGCCCCAGTATCTCAGCCGCCTGATACCACGTAATCCGCTTGGCCATCGCTCGTAACATCACGTCCTGTAGTTTCATTGCCCGCTCCACTGCGGCTAGGGTCATCTGCTTCATTACTGCATCCTGTCACGCAGTTTGACCCTGCCGCTCAGATCGGACATATCATGTGCTAACGACATGTTTTGAAAAATCAATTGACTTCATTCTGGAGTGAGCATATAAGGGTGGCCGAATTACTTGAAAACGGCTAGCTTCCCCGAGCCTCTGCAGTTACTCCCGGATACTCGTCAGTTAGTCATCCTAGTCCTTACCCTTTTTAGAAGCGCCAAGATCCACTCATGGAAGGGCTACCCAATCCCGTGCTTCTCAGTTTGCGGATGACCCTTCTAGAGAGGATCAAAATGGAAACCAAACATCTCTCGTCAAAGCGAAAATTTCTGGTACACGGTCTGTTGTTAGGCACGATCACTCTACTTGGAGCAGCTCAGAGCATCTCCGCTCAATGGAACACCGCCAGCGGCACGAACAACATTTACTACAACGGCGGCAATGTTGGAATCGGAACCAATAGTCCGTCGGACTTGCTCCACGTCTATAAGAGCGCCGCGAGCAACACCCAGATTATTGTGGAGAACCCAAGTAGCTCCAATGGCGCTCAGGCAAACTTCCGGGCAAAGAACGATGCTGGAGATCTTTCGCAGGTTGGCATCTATGGTTCAGGGAATGCCGCTTATGGCGCACTCGGAAGCGGCGAGTCTTACCAATACTCGACCAAGAGTCTTACTTTGATGGCTGAGAATGCCAGCGGAATAATTAAGTTTGCTACTGGTGGAACTGCAGAAAAAATGCGCATCACTGCCAGCGGCAGTCTCGGCATTGGAACGACGACGCCTAATACGGTGGATACGCTTGACCTCAACGCCTTCGGGTATAAGGGCCTCCATTTTTTGAATAACGGAGGCGGTGCTCGCGTTTCTGTAACTGGTAATGGAAGCGCCTCGAATGATTTCGTAGATTCAAACGCGGCGGCAAATCAAAGGTGGTTCCTGCTCCAGAATATTGGAGGTAAGGCATACTACCGAGGAGTTAGCGATGCCGGAGCTGTCAACTATGAGTTAATGACCTTCGACCTCTCGAATGGGAGAATCGGCATTGGCAATACGAGTCCTGGGTATAAGTTGGACGTAGGCGGAACGATTAACGCCAGCGGCGTGAACGTGAGCGGCTCGCCCTTAACCAGCAGTCAGTGGGCTACGACGGGAGCCAACATTGGTTACAGTGCCGGCAATGTAGCAATTGGCTCCGGCACTCCCACGACTCCGTTGCATGTATTCGGTAATGGTACAGTCACCGGGAATCTTACGGTGGGAGGCGTTTTTGCCGCCAAGTACCAGGACGTGGCCGAATGGGTGCCATCTTCTGAAGAGCTACGCGCCGGCACTGTCGTAGTTCTCGACACAACCAAATCCAACCAGGTCATCTCCTCAACGCAGTCGTATGACCCGCGCGTGGCCGGTGTGATCTCAGAACAACCAGGCATCGCGCTGGGTGAAGGCGGCAAGGACAAAGTGCTGGTTGCGACGACGGGCAGAGTCCTAGTCAAAGTCGACGCCAGCCGAGCAGCGGTTCATATCGGCGATCTCCTGGTGACAAGTAATGTGCCTGGTGCCGCCATGAAGTCGGAACCGATCAACATCGGCGGGGTTCAGCTTCACCGTCCCGGAACCTTGATCGGCAAAGCACTCGAACCACTTGAGAAAGGTTCAGGGAAAATCCTCGTGCTTCTCAGTTTGCAATAACACTTTTAAAGAGGAACAGAATGAAAACTAAACATCTCTCGTCAAAGCGAAAATTTCTGGTACGTGGTGTGTTGTTAATCGCGGCAATAATGCTATGGGGAAATTCTCAGCATTTGTGCGCCCAATGGTTGGGCACCACCAACATTTACTATAACGGCGGGAATGTCGGCATCGGCACGAGCACCCCCGGCGTTAAGTTAGAAGTGAGTGGCACTCCTGCCACGTCAGGCAATTTGTTTAAGTTTTCCGGCGCTGACAGCAATGGCAATTTGTTCAATGAAATTGCCTCAACAGGGATCGGCGGCGCTATCCTGAAACTCTCTGGAGGTTCAGGAACTCCGTTTTACTTACAGAGCACGGGCAGCGGTTCCGGCGCAGGCAATAATAAGTTCG
>WNFQ01000420.1_pt1 | contig 70846 bp, 59 predicted proteins | sample 5400171 | NCBI WGS metagenome assembly WNFQ01 (sample SAMN13153356, study PRJNA577476) | soil metagenome | isolation source: 20 cm soil under Madrone tree | place: USA:California | collected 2016-06-14
TGGCCGTGATCGTCGCCGACCCTGCCGCCACGCCCGTAACCAACCCGCTCGCGCTGACCGTCGCGACGGCGGCATTGCTCGTGGTCCAGGTCACGGCCCGACCGCTGAGGGTGGTGCCGCTCGCGTCTTTCGGAGTCGCCGTCAACTGAGTCGTGGCGCCCACCGTTAAGCTGGCCGTCGCCGGGCTGACCGTCACCGAGGCCACGGGCACGTTGGTCACCGTCATGGCGGCCGTCCCGCTCTGCCCGTCGCTCGTCGCGGTGATCGTGGCCGAACCTGTCGCCACGCCCGTCACCAATCCGTTCGCCGAGACCGTCGCGACGGCCGCGTTGCTCGTTCCCCACGTCACCACCCGACCACTGAGGGCGGTGCCGTTCGCGTCCTTCGGAGTGGCGGTCAACTGAGTCGTCGCGCCCACCGTGAGGCTCGCCGACGCCGGGCTCACCGTCACCGAGGCCACGGGCACGGTCGTCACCGTCATGGTGGACGTCCCGCTCTGCCCCTCGCTCGTCGCGGTGATCGTGGCCGAGCCTGCCGCCACACACGTCACCGAGCCGCTTGCCGAGACCGTCGCGACGGCCGCGTTGCTCGTCGCCCACGTCACGACCCGACCACTGAGGGCGGTGCCGTTCGCGTCCTTCGGAGTAGCCATCAGCTGGGTCGTCGCGCCCACCGTGAGGCTCGCCGCCGCCGGGCTCAGCGTCACCGACGCCACCGGCACGTTTGTGACCGTCGCGGCCGCCATCCCGCTCTGCCCTTCGCTCGTCGCCGTGAGCGTCACCGCACCGACCCCAAGCCCCGTCACCAGCCCGGTGCCGCTCACCGCGGCCACACCCGGGGCGTTGCTCGACCAGGTGACGACGCGTCCGCTCAGCGGATTGCCGAGGGCGTCCTTCGGGGTCGCCGTCAGCTGCACCGTCGCCCCTACGACGAAGCTCACAATCGCTGGAGCCACGGTCACCGAGGCCACCGGCACGTTCGTCACCGTCACGGCGGACGTCGCGCTCTTCCCTTCGGTCGTCGCGGTGATCGTGGCCGAGCCTGCGGCCACACCCGTAACCAATCCGCTCGCCGAGACCGTCGCGGCGGCCACGTTGCTCGTTGCCCACGTCACGGCCCGACCACTGAGGGCGGTGCCGTTCGCGTCCTGCGGAGTGGCCGTCAGCTGGGTCGTCGCGCCCGCTGTGAGGCTGGCTGCCGCCGGGCTCACCGTCACCGACGCCACCGGTACATTACTGATCGTCACGGCGGCGGTGCTGGCCAGCGTCCCGCCGCTCTGGGTGGCGATCACCTGGTAGGTTCCCGCGCTCTGCCCGGCGCTATACAGCCCGGCCGTAGAGATACTGCCACCGGTGGCGGCATACGCCACGCTTACCGCGACGCTGTCACCGTTCTTCCTCCTCCCGTACGCAGCGAACTGCACCGTTCCCCCGCCGACTGCGGAGGCGGTCAGCGGAGTCAGAATGACCTGTGCCATTGGACCCCTGTTCTTCACCTGCGAACTACCCGAGACTGTCGTGCTAGTAGCGGTTGCCGTCGGTGCAGCGGCTGCCGGCACTTGAGCCGTGGCCGTCACTTGATAATTGCCAGCGACGCTGTTCGCGCTGTAAAGACCGCCGCTGGTAATCGTTCCCCCCGACGCACTCCAGCTCACGGCGACGGCGACGCTGTCGCCGGCCTGCGTGCGACCGTACGCAACGAATTGTTGCGTCTGGTCCGGATCCAATGTGACCGTGTCGGGAAAAGAAACGACCTGCACGACGGAGCTGTTCGGTGGGGCGGGATCAGTGACGCGAACGGGCAGCTCGCACGCCGCGAACGCCGCGGCGGCGATGGCGAGGGGCAGCTTCATGCGCGCGAGGCGCTGTGACAGCTTGAACGTGAACGGCATCGCTTGTTAACTCCTTACCAAACACGAAAGGGCCGCCAGCGTCGACGCGCGGTCGATTCGCTGGCGGCCCGGCGGACTTCGCGAGCAGCGGCTCGCCTTAGTCCCGTAGCTCTGCGTCACCGCCTTTCAGCGGCTTTGCTCTGAGCAGCGTATTTCGGGTGATGCGTGGGTGCAACAGGTGTGCCGGCTATCGATCGCCTGTGGGAAGCTGAGGCGCCACTACTGGACTTGCAAACCCCTAGAACAAGCTAAATCGCCAATTCCACGTAGTAGTTTTGTATTGAAATATGCAAGTAAACGTGCAATTTGCGTTACTAGGTCTGGCCAGTTTGAGCTGGGGTACTCCTCAGGTGGACCGGGCGGCCACGGGTCGAGCGGGCAGGCGCTCCTCGGTCGCCTCGTGGAGCGAGCGGTACAGGGGCAGCATCGACTCGCCGATCCCCTCCCAGCTGTAGTGCTGCTCGACCGTGCGACGCCCTTCGATCTCCAACCGCCGACGTAACGCCCCGTCGTGGAGCACCGCCCGCACGGCGTCAGCGAAGCTGTCCGGGTCGTCCCGGATGAGAATGTTCCGGCCGTCCGCGGCGGCCAACCCTTCGCAGCCGACCGACGTGCTCACTACCGCCTTCCCCATCGCCCACGCGTCGAGGATCTTCAGCCGCGTGCCCCCGCCAACCCGGAGCGGCACGACGTAGCAGGCGGCGTCACGCACGTAGGGGCGGACATCAGGCACATAGCCGGTGAGCTCCACCGCATGGCGGTCGCGGTAGTGGCGACGAGCCTCGTCCGAGGCACCGCCTCCCAGCCAACGGACGGGCGTCGCCTCGCCGGCGGCACGCACCTTAGGGAGGATCGCGTCGCAGAAATATTGCAAGGCGTCGCGATTCGGGAACCAATTGAGCCCTCCGACGAACACAATTCCCTCCTCCCGGCCGGCGCTCGGTCGGAAGGCTTCGATGTCGACGCCGTTCGGGACCACCGTGGTGTTGGCCTCGGGCACGATGCGCTGAAGCTCCATCCGATCCGCTTCCGAGACCGCGACGTTGAGATGACAACGCCCACACCAGCGCCGCTCCTCCCGCTCCATCAGGTGGGCCTGGTGGAGCAGGTATGCGCGTCTCCAGGGGCTGGCCTCTGCCCGCGCGCGACGCTGCAGCAGAACGGACTCGACGTTGTGATGCACGCAGACCACGGGCAGGTCGCCGAGCAGAGGCAGGTAGCGGGAGAGCGTGATGGAGTCCACGTGTATCACATCGAAGCGACGTGTCCCGAGAAGGTGAAGCAGTCGCCTCCGAAAAGACGGAGAGTCGAGGGCGAAGATGGTGTAGACCTGGTTGAGGCTGATGCTGCGCAGGTGGTCCCACGCCAGGCGCCAAACGCCGTGCTCCTGCGGTATGGGGAACGCCTCGACATCGGCCAGGGGTGCCAAAGCGGCCAAGCGCTGAGCGAGGTCTTGCTCAATCGTCCCTCCTTCGGGCCGACCGAAGCTCAGTGGCGTGCGACGATAGAAGCACAGCGCCGTCACGTCGAACGCACGAGCCAGCAACCGCAGGACGTGGAAACTGCGAATGGCCTGCCCCGAGTCGGGTGGATACGGCAGGGTCGAGCCCAAGAAGAGTAAGCGAGGCGGCGTGTTCACCGCGCCACCTCGGCGTGCGGGATGTTCGCTTCGTCGTCGAGCGGGGCAACGGGCGCGGCCTCCACGTACCCGCGGTGCCACACCGAGAAGCACAGCAACGCCCACAGGATGCCCGTGCGGTTGTGGCGCCGGGAAAAATGGTCGTCCAGGAGACCGCGCACCACGGTCGAATCGAAGTAGCCCAGTCGCTGCAGCCGTGCCGGCGCGAGCTCGTCCTCGATCATGCCGCGCAGCTCGTGACGCAGCCAGGCGGCGGTCGGGCCCACGAACCCCCGCTTCGGTGCGCGGAGATGCTGCTCGGGAAGGCGTCGCTTCAAGGCGCGCTTCAACAATCGCTTGTTCTGCCACAGGCCGATCTTGACGCGGTCCGGGAGCGGGAACACCCGCTCCACCAGCTCGTGGTCCACGAGCGGGACGCGAATTTCCAGCGAGTGCGCCATCGCCATGCGGTCGCTCAGCGCCAGCACGTCGTCAGCGAGGAACGTCTTGTAATCCAGGTACAACGCCGTCGAGAGGCCGGCAGGGGCACCGTGACGCTGGTACAGGTCGCGGAACCAGCCGCTCGCCGCGGCGCCGCTCACGTGGTGGCGCAGCGCGGGTGCGTACAGCTCGTGCCGGCCAGGGTTGGGGAAGCGCGTGAGGTAGCCGAGGAACCGTTCGGGCGCGGATCCGTTGCCGGCCCGGAGGAATCGCTTGAGGCGATCGACGCTGAGGGAGGCGCCCCGGGGCTCCCGCAGCAAGTTCGCGAGGGCGCTCACGCCGCGCTGCACGGTGCGGGGCAAGCGCGCGTAGTGCTCGCCCATGAGGAACCCGATGTGGCGTCGGTATCCGGCAAACAACTCGTCGCCGCCGATCCCGGTGAGGGCGACCTTGTAGGACGCGCCGACCGCCTGCGACAGGAGCCACGTGGGGACCGCGGACTCGTCGGCGTGGGGCTCGTCCAGGGCGTACGCGATCGGCTCGAGCAGGTCGCGGACGTCGGGGTGAATGTCTACCTCCGTCAGCGTCACGCCGTATGCGGCGGCGAGCCGCCGGGCGAGAGCCGTTTCGTCCGCGCTGGCGGCGCCGGATCCGAAGTACTTCGCGGTGAACGCGTGGGGTGCGTCGCTCGCCAGCGCCCAGCTCGCGACCACCGCGGAGGAGTCGAGGCCGCCGCTCAAGAACGCCGCGACCGGCACGTCGCTCACGAGATGAGCCTGGACGGACTCGTCGAGCCAGCCGGCGATCTGCGCCTCCAGATCGCGAGGCGCGGGGGTCCGCTCTCGCGGGAGATCCCAGTATTGCCGGGTCGAGAGGCTGCCGGTGCGATTCCACAGGGCCGTGTGGCCCGGCTCGAGCTTGCGAATTTCGCGGAACGGCGTCGCGGGCGCCGGGATGTAGCCGAGCTGGAAATACGTGTCGAGCGCGTCCCAGTCGAGCTCTCGAGAAGATAAGCCGACCGCGTGGAGTGCCTTCAGTTCCGACGCGAACCCGATTCCCCAGGGTCCCGACGTGACGTAGAGCGGCTTGATGCCGAACCGGTCGCGGGCGAGGAACAGCGTCTGCTCGGCACAGTCCCAGATGGCGAACGCGAACATGCCGCGCAGCCGCTGCACGCACTCCGGGCCGTACTGTTCGTACAGATGCAGGATGACCTCGGTGTCGCCCTGAGTGGCGAACACGTGTCCCCCCGCGATCAGCCCACGCCGGAGCTCGCGGTAGTTGTAGATCTCGCCGTTGAAGACGATGACCTTCGACCGGTCTTCGTTGAAGATCGGCTGTCGACCGCCCGCCAGATCGATGATGCTGAGCCGTCGCATCCCGAGGCCGACGGCGCGGTCCAGGTAGACGCCCTCGTCGTCCGGCCCCCGATGACGAATCGCCTCGCACATCCGCCGAATCATGGCAGGAGGAACGGGCCGGGCCGGGTCTAGGTGCACGATTCCGACGATGCCGCACATGCGCACGTGACTGTTCAGCAAGAGGGGGGCCGCCGGTCCGCCCTTGGCGCTGGGATTCGCGCCCGGCTGAAGGGGCTGCCTGTGGCCCGTCACCCTCGGTACGTGTGGCGTGCGAGCAACATCGGGCGGACTCGGGGGAACGTCCCCCGGTGGCAAGGGCTTTGCGGGTTCGCGCGGGCATGATGCAGCAGCCCTTTGTGTCGATCGTGGTGCCGTGCCGCAACGAAGCCGCGTACATCGGGCCGATGCTGGACTCGATGCTGGCGAACGCATACCCGCGCGATCGGCTCGAGGTGCTCATCGTCGACGGCATGAGCGACGACGGCACCCGCGCCGTGATTGAGGACTACGCCGGCCGCTATCCGATGATTCGGTTGCTCGACAACCCGGAACGCACCACCCCGCACGCCCTGAACTTGGGCATCGCGCGGGCACGGGGCCGCATCATCATGCGAATGGATGCGCATGCCGCCTACCCCCCGAACTACATTGCCGACCTGGTTGATTGCATGGAGCGGACGGGTGCCGACAGTGTCGGGGCGTCGTGGCGGACGCAGCCGGGGGACACGACGATCATGGCCGGCGCTATCGCGGCGGCGCTGGCGCACCCGTTCGGGATCGGGAACCCCCGCTACCGCCTCGGCACCGACCGGGTGCGGGACGTGGACACGCTGCAGTGCGGCTGCTACCGGCGCGAGGTGTTCGAGCGGCTGGGGCTGTTCGACCAAGACCTGCTGAGAAGTCAGGACTCCGAACTCACCTTCCGGGTGCTCAGAGCGGGTGGACGCGTGCTGCTGGTACCCGGGGTCATCGCCACATACTACACGCGCGCGGCGCTCGGCAAGCTGGGGCGGATGTTCTTCCAGTACGGCTACTTCAAGCCGCTCGTCGCGCGTAAGGTTGGGGCCGTCATGACCGCGCGCCAGCTGGTCCCCGCGCTCTTCGTCTCCACCGTAGCACTCGCGGCGCTGTTCGCACCGTGGTTCGGTGCCGCGCGCGTCCTGCTCTTGCTCGCGCTGGGCGCCTACGTGGGCGCCGATGTCATCGGCGCCGCACTCCTCGCCCGGCGCCGTGGATTGCCCGTCGGACTCGCGTCGAGCGCGGTGTTTCCCGTGATCCATGTCGCATACGGGGCCGGATATCTGCTTGGGACATGGGACTTCCTGATACGTCGCCGACGCGGCGCTCCGTCGCTAGCTTTGACGCGATGACCAGGGGGACCAGACCCGTCCGCGTCGTCGCCGTGACGCAGAGCGACCCGTTCTTCACGGCTCGCTTCTTCGAGGCCTTCCTCGGGGAGACGGCGAGCGACCGACTCGAGCTCGTGGAAATCGTGCTGCTGCGCGACTTCAACGACTCCAAGGCTGCGCTGGTGCGGCGTGTGTTGAAGCTGTATGGCCCAGTCGATTTCATGCGCCTGCTGGGGCGCTACGTCACCGCCGCGGTCTCTGACCGAGTCGGGCGGCCGCGCAGTCTCGAAGCCGTCGCGGCGCGGTATCGCGTTCCGCTGGTCCGGCTGGCCTCGATCAATGATGCGTCCTATCTGCGCACACTCGCGGCCCGCGACGTCGACGTGCTCCTGTCCGTCGCGGCGCCGGAGATCTTCCGTCGCCCGGCCCTCACGGCCGTGCCCTATGTGTTGAACGTACACAGCGGCAAACTCCCGCAGTACCGCGGGATGATGCCCACGTTTTGGGCTCTGCAGAACGGCGACGCGCGTGTCGTGGTCACGCTGCACGAAATGGTCGAGCGTCTCGACGCCGGTCGGCTGATCGCCGAGTTTCCCATGGACGTGGGGGTGGCCGATTCCGCGTTCGCGGTGGCCGCGAGAGCCAAGACCGTGGCCGGACGGGAGGTCGCGCGCCTCCTGGCCGCGATCGGAACGCCGCAGTGGCCGGAGCCGCGCCCGATGCCCGCGACGCGAGAGCAGTACCACACGTTTCCCACGCGACCTGACGCGCGGCGGCTACAAGCGCGGGGAAGACGGCTGTTGTGACCGCGCCGGTGTTCCTGGCCTCGTTCGACATCGAAGACTGGTTTCACGCCGAGAATGTGCGCGCCAGCCTCACCGGCGCCGCGTGGTCATCGCTCGAGGCGCGGGTCGAACGCAACACGCATGAGCTGCTCGACATCCTCGCCGAGACCGGGGCCAAAGCCACGTTTTTCGTGCTGGGATGGATCGCCCGGCGGCACCCGGGGCTGGTCCGCCGGATGGTATCAGAGGGGCACGAGGTCGCGAGTCACTCCGACGTTCACGCGCGGCTCGACCGGCTGTCGCGGGACGCACTGGCTCAGGACCTTGCTACGGCACGCGACTCGCTGGAGCAGATCACCGGCCTCCCGGTCTGGGGCCTTCGGGCTCCGAACTTCTCGATCGGCGACGCCGTCCTCGATTGCCTGGCGGAGGCGGGCTACTGGTACGACTCGAGCTTCTACCAGTTCAAGGCGCACGACCGCTACGGCCGGCTGGCCACGCCGATCGACCCGGATACCGCGGTGGTGTCGGTCCGTCCCGGCCTCCTGGAGTTGCCGATGTCGCGGGTCGTGATCGGGCCCTGGGTGGTGCCGTGGTCCGGAGGCGGCTATTTCCGCGCCATCCCCTTCCGCATGTTTCGTTGGGGCGTGGCGAAGCGGCTGCGCGCCCAATCCTGGTTCATGTTCTACTTTCACCCGTGGGAGCTGGACAGAGAGGAAGTGCCGCCGCGCGGTATGCCGAGGCTGCTGCGACGCCGGGCGTACGGGGGACGGGGTCGAATGCGCCGGGATCTCCGACGCCTGCTGACGGAATTCGGGTCAGCGCGGATCGATGAGACGCTGCGCTCGAGGGGGTACGCGCCGCCGCGCGCGGTGGCCGGAGCCAGGTCCCTCGCGTGACCTCTTAGAGCGTCATCGGGGGCGCACGCGCAGCGGGACTGCCAGCGAGACCGGTTGTCCCGCCGGTCGGTACACAACCTGCGCCGCCAGCACGCCGAGGACGAACCAGAAAAACTTTCGATTCTCCCACTCTCCCGATAGCGAGGCTACCGCCAGGGCGAGAAGCAGGACGATGGAGAACCGTCGTTGGAGGGGCGGCAAATATCTCACGGGTATCGTCGCCGCCGCTACCGCTCCGAGCAGCAAGAGGAGTCCCACGATGCCGTTCTCGACCAGAATCGCCAGGGGCACACTGTGGGCGCCCCATCCAAAGAAGAGCGTCTGCTCGACGGCCGCTCCGTAGGCGCCGGCGCCCACGCCGACGACGGGATGCTCCTGCGCCACCTCCAGGCCCGCCATCCAAATGGCGCCACGGCCTCCGAAATAACCGGCGTCGACGTCGGCTCGGATGGTTTGCAGGCGTTTCAGAGACGTCTCCGGGACGAACTGAGTCGCGAGGAGGAGCGTCCCGGCCGCAAGGGCATACAGCATAACCTTCGTCCGCAGGCGCAAGCGGCCGAGCGTCCACGGGATGATCGCGAGCGCCACGAGCGCCGCCAGGAACGCTCCGCGCGACGCGGTGAGGAGAATCGCGGTTACGCCGAGCGGTAGATAGAGTCGCCACATCCACGCAAGCCGCTGGTGCGGCTGCGAAAGGCTGAGGTACCACGCCATCGGCAGGCCGAGCGCCAGCCTCATGCCGAGCTCGTTCACGTTGAAGCTGAAGGCGGAGTACCTCGTGCCTTCAAGGGCGGGAACACCCAACAGATAGGTGCGAATGGTGACGGCCGCGGCAACCGATACGCCCAGAACGTACGCTTGGAGCAGCGCTCGTTGGCGTTCCGGCGACCACGCGATCTCCCAGATCAGCCACACGAGCACGACAAGCTGAAGGTAGGTCAGAAACCTCAGGCGAGTAGCCTGCGGATCAATGGACCAGAAGGCGCTCACCCCGGCCCAGAGCACAAAGAGCACTGCGAACACGTGAAACCAAGACAGTGGCCTAACCCGCCGGCGGGCGAGGATGTGAAGGACGCCGACGGCCGACGCCACCAAACCGACGAGGCGAGGGATGGTGCCCAACACCGGCATCAGGATTAACTCGTCCCACGGCAGGACGAAGACGAAGCACCAGAGAGTCCAGAACGCAGTCTTGCTCATAGCCCAGGGGAGTGGTACAGCACGTGCCGTGCCTGGTCCGAACGGGTGTAACTGATTGGTGGCACCGCGCGTTGCGGGTTCGTGCCGATGGGGGGTTGCGGGCGCGCAACACCTGCGGCAATGCGTGCGAGCCACATGCCCCTGTGATCCGCCCTCTATTGGTGCTCGTCGAAACAGCGCTCCGTTCGCCCAACCAATTGTCGCAAAAGGAGTTGCGCATCACGACGCCGGTTCTGAGTATCAGCACGTTCCTTGCACCTCTCCGGCGCCATGAACCGCAATGCAAACCAGATGAGGCTCTTGGCTGGACGGCTCGTTGCCGTGCTGCTCCTGGTGCCGCTCGGCTCCGCATCGGCCCAGCGGCTGGTTCGACCGGGGGGGGATCCGGCTCTCCGCCCGGGCGATGTGCTCCGGATCAACGTGTGGCGCCACCCGGAGCTGAGCGGCGACTTCGTCGTCGCCCCGGACAGCACCCTCGTGGACCCGGTCTACCAGGTCGTGAAAGTCGCGGGGGCACCCCTGCCGGTGGTGCGGGAACGATTGCGCGCCGTTCTGTCCACCTATGAGCAGGGCGTGCCGTTCGTGCTGGCGCCCGTGTTCCCGGTGACCGTGGCGGGAGAGGTGCGTCAGCCGAACCTGTATCGGTTGCCCGAGGGGACGACCTTCGCGCAGGCGATCGCGCAGGCGGGCGGGCCCACGGAGCTGGGCCGGCTGGACAAGGTGCGCGTGATCCGCAGGGATAGCACGACGGTGATAAACCTAGGCAGTGGGTACTCCAAATACGAACGGCTGCCGATTGCATCCGGTGACCAGATACTGGTAGAGCGTCGCCCCAGCTTCAACTTCCTGCGGGACGCGTTGTATCCGCTGGCCAGTCTGACGGCGGCCGTGGCGGCCGTGCTGGCGTACAGCCGGAACCGGTGAGCCGGCCCAGCGATCGCCCCGCTGCTTCGAGCCTCCACGGGGACCGAGGAGAGCTGGAGGTGTCGGTACGCACGGTTCGCCTGGAAGAGCTCCTCGCGACCCTGCGTCGGCATCTGCGGTTGGTCGTCGGGGTGGTGGCGGCTACGGTGGCGGCCGCGGGGGCCGTGGCATACGTAACCGGACCGGTTTACCGCGCCGTCGCGGTCATTCGCATGTCCGATCCCCGGCGTGCGTTGACCGGGGGCGTCGTGTTAGACCCGGCGCGTGCCGACGAGAGGTTCTCCGACCCGCTGTTGTCGCAGGCGGAGCTGCTCACGAGTCGCGCGGTCGCCGGTGCGGTGGTCGACAGCATGCCGGCGCTGCGGATGGTGACGACCCGAGACCTTCCCCTGAGCCTTCTGGGGGAGGTGGCGGTGCCGGCCGCTGCCGGTCCGGTCTCATTACAGATCGCGTTCGGCCGGGACAGCTTCGTCGTGCGAGGTACGTCGGGGCAGTGGAGCGCGCCATATGGCTCCGCCGTGGAGTCTCACGGTATTCGGTTCGCCGTCCTGCATCGCGCGGATGCGGCCACCGCGCGGTTGCGCGTGCTGAACCGCGAGGGCGCGATCAGCGGTCTGCTGGCGCGCCTCCGGGTCAAGCCGCGGGTCAACACTGATATCGTGGACGTGACGTATTCGGCACCGGACCCGTATGTCGCGCAGCACGTCTTAAACCAGGTGGTCGACATCTTCAAGAGCGCGAGCGCCGAAGACGCGCAACAGCAGTCCACACGACGCCGCGAGTTCCTCGAGTCCCAACTCAAGGTCAACGATTCGCTCCTGGCCGACGCGCGGCAGGCGGTCACGGCGTTTCGCCAGCGCGCCGGCGCCTACGGGTCGCGGGAGGCGTTGGCGCGTGAGCAGGCCGGATTGGCGGGGCTCGAACTGCAGCGTCAGCAACTCGAGGCAGAGCGACGCACCGACGAAGGTCTCCTGGCCTCACTCCGGGACTCTAGCCTCAGCCGCAAAGCCCTGCAAACCGCGTTGGCGACACCCGGCGTGGCCGCCAGCCCGTCGGTGATGCAGCTCAGCACGCAGCTTTTCCAGTATGAAAGGGCCCGCGACTCGTTGGCAAGCCGTTCGACGTCGCATCCGGACCTGCCACGCCTCAATCAGCTGATTGGGTCGACCGAGGCGGATCTGCTCCACGCGGTGCAGGGCAGCGTGCAGAGTGCCATGGCATCACTCGACGCCCGCATCACGGCGATGAACGAGTTGCGAGCCCGCCAGCAGCAGTTGTCCACCACCGAAGAGGAAGAAGCGCGGCTGACCGAACGGGTCGACAATGTGCAGAAGGTCGCGGACGAGCTCCGCGTCGAGTTCCAGAGGGCCAAGATCGCCGAGGCGATTACCGTTGGGCAAGTGGAGATCGTCGACCATGCCGCCCTCCCGGCGAAACCCGCGGGAATCGGGCTGCCGGAGCAGATCGCCCTGGGACTGCTGGTAGGGCTGATGCTAGGTGCAGCGGGCGCCTTCCTGGCCGAGCGCTTCGGCAGTACCATCGCCCAGCGCGTGCAGGTAGAGCAGCTCGGCATGTCCGTGCTCGGGGTGATAACCCATTTGGACCGGGACGCTACGGAGAAGGGCGTGAAGAGTCCGGATGCGGTGATCGAGGCGTTCCGCGGTCTCCGCCTCAGCTTGGTGAACGAATATGGCACCTCGCGTCCGATCGTGGTGACGGTGACGAGCCCGGGGAGCGGGGATGGGAAGTCGTTTGTCAGCTCCAACCTGGCGCTGGCGTTCGCATACGCGAAGCAGCGCACGTTGCTGGTCGATGCCGACCTGCGGCGGGGCGCGCTCCACCGCGTGCTGAATCGGCGTCGGCAGCCGGGATTGACGGACTTCCTCGTCGGGGAAGTTGCCCGCGCGCCCGTCTTGCAGACGACCTCCCATCCGTCCCTCGACTTCCTGGCCAGCGGCACTCGCCGACGTGATGCGCCTGAGCTGATAGGCTCGACGGCAATGACCGACTTCGTGACCAGCCTGCGTTCGACCTATGACGTCATCCTGCTGGATTCCGCGCCGCTGGGGGCGGGGGTGGATGCCCTGGCGCTGGCCTCGCTTGCCGGAAATTTGCTGATGGTGCTGCGGCTGGGAAGGACCGACCGGGTGTTGGCCGAGGCGAAGCTCGAGATCCTCAGACGACTGCCGCTACGGCTGTTGGGCGCAGTACTCAATGACGTGCGGGATGAGTCCGAGTATCGCGCCTATGCCTACTACATGGACGGCTACGCCCTTACGAACGAACCCCTGTTCCGACCGCTCGCAGGCGGCAAGCAGGGCGCGAGCTCGCGCGCGGCGGGCTAGTAGGAGAGGGGGCTCACCACCCGCCGCGCCGCAGGACCATCACCGGCAGGGTGCGGAGCATGATTCTGAGATCTTCGAACGCGGACTGGCGCCGGATGTACTCGAGGTCGTAGCGCACCTTGCGGGTCACGTCGTCCACCGTCGTGTCGTAGCCCTGGTTGATCTGCGCCCAGCCCGTGATGCCCGGGCGAACGCGCTGACGGCGCTGGTAGCCCTCGATCTGCTCGCGTAGATACACGAAGATGGTGGGCTGCTCGGGCCGAGGGCCGACGATGTTCATGTCGCCCATCAGGACGTTGAACAGCTGGGGCAGTTCGTCCAGGCGGAACTGCCGCAGCACCCGGCCTACGGGCGTTACCCTCCCATCATCGGGGGAGGCCCACGTTTGGGGATCCTCCGCCCCGGCCGGGAGCATCGTGCGGAACTTATACATCGTGAACGGTTGACCGCCCTGATCGATGTGGCGACGGGTGTTGCCGCCCGCGTACGTAAGCAAGCGACGGTCCAGCCCCACGCGCGTCTGTGCGAACAGGACCGGCCCGCGGGAGGTGAGCTTGATCAGCGCCGCAATCGCGAGCAGGACGGGGAACGCGAGGACCAGCCCGACGGCGGCCACGGCGATATTGAGCACGCGTCGGCCCCAGCGTTCCCGGTCACGGGGACGTTGTGCCGCGCCGCGCACCAGCGAGAGCGGCGCTCGCGCCGGTCGCGCGTCGATGAAGGAGGTCACGGGTTGCGGCGCGCTCATCGGCCCACGCTCTCCGGGGGGCAGTCGACCTCGAAAAAGAACCGGCTTCCCCAGCTCGGCCGGCTCTCCACCCGTAGCTCCGAGCCCATCGCGCGGACCAGCTTGGAGCAGATGGCGAGCCCGAGCCCCGAGCTCGAAAAGTGGTGACGTCCGTCGGCTGATGTCGGCGAGAGTGCGCGATACCGCACGCGCGTGTCCCACGCGCCGCTCGGGGACCGGGTGCACCAGGCGTACCGCAAGGCCCTTTTCCTCCGCGATCGGCAGCACCATGCTGCGCACCGACGCGAAGGTCTCCGCGACCGAGAACGGCGCGGAGGCGCGATCGACCAGCCGGTTCGAGCCGCGGGCCAGCTCGAGCGCGTCGCTCGCCGTGGCGCACAGGCTGAACGCCGCGCTGTAGATGAGCCTCAGCTGCCGGCTCTGCGCTGGCGTGACCGGCCCTTCCTGGCCTTGCTGCAACGCCTCCACGAGGAACAGGATCGACGTCAAGGGCGAGCGCAGGTCGTGGGCTAGGTCGACCACGAGATCCAGGCCATTGGCGCCCGCGAGCCAGGCGGCCATTTCGGCCGGCTCCGGGTCGAGGGCGGGCCTCGCCTTGGCGACGGCGACCGGCCAATCGAGCCGTTCGGCGGTGCTGGTAGTCATGCTGCCTCCCCGCCCGGCTGGCCGATCAAGGCCTCGAGCGGTGCGTCGTCCGGTGCGCCGTCGACCGCCGATCCTCCCGCCGTCTCCGCCGAGGCGGGCTCCCGCTCAATCACCCATCCGGCGGTGGGGCCCCGCTGCAGCCCGTGGCGCTCCATCAGCCGATACAGCGTGGTCCGATCGACGCCCGCGATGCGCGCGGCCTTGGACATATTTCCGCTCGCCCGGTTGACGAGCCACGTGAGATACTGCCGCTCGAACTGCGCGATCACCCGGTCGCGCGCGGCGTGATAGCTCTCTTCGAGCAGCGTCGAGATCAGCGACGCGGGATTCGCCCCGGTGACGTCCGGCGTGGGGTCTCCCGTGAGGTGCAGATCCTCGGGCCGGATGTCAGCGCCTGGCTCCACCACCACGGCCACGTGCTCGATCACGTTCTGCAGCTCGCGCACGTTGCCGCGCCAGGGGCGGCTGCACAGCGCGCGCAGCGCCGCGTCCGTGAGGCGCGGGAAGGGCGCGCCCTTGCGGCGATGCCGCACCCAATACGTCGAGAGGAAGTAGTCCGCGAGCAACGGGATGTCTTCCGGGCGCTCGCGCAACGCCGGCACGTTGATCGGCACGACCCGCAGGCGGTAGTAGAGGTCCTCTCGCATGTCACCCGCGTTGACGGCGGTTTCCGGGTCGCTGTTGGTCGCGGCGATGAACCGCACGTTGACGACAGCATCGGTCGTCTCGCTGCCCACCCGGCGCACCACTCCGTCTTGGATGACGCGCAGGAGCTTCGCCTGGATCGACTTCGGCATCTCGGCCAGCTCGTCCAGGAACAGGGTGCCGCCGTGCGCCGCTTCCAGCAAGCCGGGTTTGTCCCGTACCGCGCCCGTGAAGGCGCCCTTCCGGTGGCCGAACATTTCCGACTCGAGCAAGCCCTCCGGGAGCGCCGCGCAGTTCACGGCGACGAACGGACGGCTCGAGCGGCGGCTGTGGTGGTGAATGAATTGCGCGATGATCTCCTTGCCGCTGCCGCTCTCCCCCGTGATGAAGACGGAGGCGTCGGTCGGCGCCACCTTCCGCGCGAGCTCGATGGCCCGGCGGAACGCCGGCGCGGTGCCGAGGAGCGTGACCTTGTCTGAGTCCACGTGCGCCCGGTCGAGCGTGTCCTGCTGTTCGCGCGTCTCGCGCGCGACCAGTAGCGTATGCACCGCGCGCCCTATCAACACCTGGAGGTGCGAGGCGGAGAAGGGCTTCGGCAGGTAGTCGAACGCACCTTGCCGCAATGCCTCGACGCTCGACTCAACACTCGGATTGCCGGTCATCACGATCACGATCGTATCGTGATTGGTTGCCAGCGCCGCGCGCAGTAGCGACAACCCATCGACCTGGGACATGTAGAGATCCACCAGCACGACATCGAAGGCACGGCGCTTGAGCAGCTCGAGCCCGTCTTGACCGCGGCCGCACAGCGTGACGCCGTACCCTTCGTGCCGCAGCACGCCGGCGCAGCTCTCGCGCAGCGTATGCTCGTCATCCACGACGAGAATCCGCACGCGGGCCTTGGCTTCCGGCCCGATCGCCAGCAGGGCGGCCGGCTCGCGCCCGTCACCAGGCTGGGCGTCGTTCTGGCTCATTGGCATGGACATCGAACTTGTCCTGGGAAGCGGTTGCCCTCCTCCCTACGCAGGCTTCGGGCCATACTGTCGCGACCTCGCAGCGTCGCCCGCTTTTCCGCATGAAATGGGCACGAACGACCTGGTGAGCGGTCTGCGCACTCACCCGCCGTTCGCACCAAGGTGCATCCACCACCGCCACCGGCTGCACCGATTTGCGGCATAACCCTGGCTGGTCCGTTTGCATCGCACCGTATCGGATTTGCCTGGTGCTCCCTCACGACGTGATGCATGTCGGTACCCACGCCACGCGCAATCCGAGAGGCGGGGCCTGCCGCTCCAGTTCCTATTTATCTGTCGGGGTACGAGGCGATGGACGAGGACGCCGGGGACTGGCGCGTCCCCGTTTAGGGCGGTGGGGGGCTGCCGGCGTCTTCGAAGCGGCGCAACCAGGCGTCCGAGTCCGCGCGGCCGGTGCGGACGGCGGCCGCTGCTCGCACCAACAGATCCACCGGCTCGATCGGCGCGTATGCCACGTTCGCGACCGCCTCGTATCCACACCGGATACGAAGGGCCGGCCTGCCATCCGGGGGCTCGCCGCCCGTGGCGCTGGCGAGCGACGCCGCGAGGCGCTCCGCGAGCCGGCGCGCTCCGGCCGCGTCCGTTCCCGGGGCGAGCACTGCGAACTCGGTGCCGCTCAGCCGCCCGATCGCGTCGGAGAGCCGTGCCGCGTACGTCAACGCCTGCACGCGGTGGGCGAGGCTCGGCCCGCCGGACGGCAGGGGGGCGGTGCCGGGGCTCGATGGATCGACGTCGATCGCGAACACGACGCACGCGAGGGCGCCGTGGTCACGGTACGCCTGCGCGCCGAGCTCCCGGGCGCGACGCGCGAGCCCCTGGCGGTTGTAGAGCCTGGTGGCGGGATCGAGCAGCCCGTCGGCGCGCGCACGATCGGCGTCGAGCTTGGCGTGCACGTACGCGCCGATCTTGAGCAGGATCTCGTCCGCGTCATGCGGCGGCGCGATGCACTCCCAGGCGCCCGCGCGAAGCGCGGCCAGCCGTTCCGCACGCGTGGCCGCATCGTGGAGCGACAGGAGGATTGGGGTGCTGCGGGAGACGCGCGGATCGGCGCGGAGTGCGCGGCACAGCTCGACGCCCGCCATGTCCGGCAGGACTTGGTCCACCAGCAGAACGTCGGGCTCGGTACTCCGCGCACGCTCCAGCGCGTGACGGGCCGTGCGTTCCTGGAGCACGGCATAGCCAGCGCCTTCGAGCAGGCCGTTGAGCCAGCGCGTCGCGTCCTGGCCATCGCCAGCGAGGAGTACCAGCGGGAGGCCCGCTGTCGGTCCGCTTGGTGTATATCGCTCGGTCATTTGCGCCAATCGTCTTGTGCGATTGGTCGCTGTTCTTCCTGCAAACCCGGGGCCGGCCCCGGTCGCCCTGCTCGCGCCTCACGATCCGAACCGGGCGGGGGCGGGCTGCCGCGTCGGCGCAACGCAGCGCCCCGTCCGGGAGGCGTGCGCCCGCCCCGAGGGTCACAGCTAAACCCTTGTCGCGCTGCTCGATCGGCGAGCGACCGTCGTACGACCGGCCCGGGCCTCAAACTTGAAGTGTGCTGTGGTGAGGAAAGGCTGACCGCCATGTACTGCGAACGATGTCGGACACCGGGGGCCACGGGGAACGAAGGACAGGGAAGGCGGCGGCGCGGCGGCGCGGCGCGGTGCGCCCGATGTGGCGCGCGCCTCTCGGCGCCTCCGGCCCCCCTGCTGGAAGGAAAGGTCGACACCCCCACCCACCTGGCGCGGTTCGGCCTGGCGATCACGGGAGATCCGCTGCTCGAACTCAGGCGTACGGGGGTCTAGACGATGTGCGGCATCGTAGGATACGTCGGCGCCGGCGACGCGGTGTCAGTGCTGGTCGAAGGCCTGAGCCGGCTCGAATACCGCGGATACGACTCCGCCGGCGTTGCCGTGCTCAACGGCCGCGGCGTCGAAACCCGCAAGCTCGCGGGGCGGATCGCGGACCTTCGTGACCTGCTGGCGCGCGATCCCGTGCACGGGTCGTGCGGCATCGGCCATACGCGCTGGGCCACGCACGGCGCGCCCACGGAGCGCAACGCGCATCCCCATATCGATTGCACCGGCTCGCTCGCCCTCGTCCACAACGGCATAATCGAGAACGCGAACGTGCTGCGGCGCCGGCTGGAGCAGGACGGGCACGACTTCCGGACCGAAACCGACACCGAGACGCTCATCCACCTGATCGAGGAGTCACCGGGCACGACGCTCGAAGCGCGAGTCATCGCGGCGCTGGAGCACGTGGAGGGGACCTACGGCATCGCGGTGGTGGCCGAAGCCGATCGGCGCAAGATCGTGGTCGCCCGCCGCGGTTCCCCGGTACTGCTGGGAGTCGGCGACGGGGAGTTCCTGATCGCGTCCGACGCGAGCGCCCTGCTGGGACACACGCGGTCCGTGGTCCACCTGAATGACGGCGACGTCGCGGTGGTGACCGCCGACGGGTACCGCATCCTCGATCGGGAGGCGCGCGAGCAGGACCGGGTCGTGGAGGACATCGAGTGGGATCTCGATGCGATCGCGCTCGGCGACTATCCCCACTTCATGCTGAAGGAGATCTGCGAGCAGGCGAATACTGTGCGGAGCACGCTGCGGGGCCGCTTGCTCGCGGCCGACGGGACCGCACGCCTGAACGGCCTCAATCTGACGGCCAGGCAATGCAGCCGTATCCGGCGGATCGTCATCGTCGCGTGCGGAACGTCGTGGCACGCGGGACTCGTGGGCCGTCACGTGATCGAGGAGCTCTCCGGAATACCGGTGTCGGTCGAGTATGCGTCGGAGTACCGCTACCGCCGCCAGCTCCGCCTGCCCGGGACGGTGACCCTCGCGATCTCGCAGTCCGGCGAGACGGCGGACACGCTGGAGGCGTTGCGCGCCGCGAAGGCGACGGGCTCCACGGTTCTCGGGCTGGTCAATGTCGTCGGCTCAACCATCGCCCGCGAGGCGGAGGGCGGGATCTATCTCCACGCCGGGCCGGAGATCGGCGTCGCCTCCACGAAAGCGTTCACCGCGCAGGTCGTTGCCCTGTTGCTGCTCGGCTTGTACCTCGGCAGGCAACGAGGCCTGTCGGTGCAGGAGGGGCGCGCGCTCGTCGGCCAGCTCCTCGCGCTGCCGCAGCTCGTCGAGCGGACGCTGGCCATCGAGTCGGAAGTGCGTTCCCTGGCGGCGCGCTTCGCGGATGCGCCGAATGCGCTGTACCTAGGCCGCGGGCTCAGCTTCCCCGTGGCGCTCGAGGGCGCGCTCAAGCTCAAGGAGATTTCCTACATCCACGCCGAGGGGTATCCGGCGGCGGAAATGAAGCACGGGCCCATCGCCCTGATCGACGAGAACATGCCGGTCGTCTGTCTCGCGCCGCGGGACCCGCTCTACACGAAGGTCGTGTCGGCCATGCAGGAGGTGAAGGCCCGCGGCGGGCGCATCATCGCGATCACGACCGAGGGGCCGGACGACCTCGGTCATCTCGCCGATCACCAGATCGCGGTGCCGGCCGCCGCTCCCCTGCTTTCGCCGGTCCTGACGGTGATTCCGCTGCAGCTCCTGGCGTATCACATCGCCGTCCTGCGCGGCTGCGACGTGGATCGGCCGCGCAATCTTGCGAAGAGCGTCACGGTGGAGTGAAGCGATGCGCGTCCTCTCCGTCGTCGGCGCCCGCCCGAACTTCATGAAGCTCGCCCCCGTCGATCGCGCGCTGGTGAAGCGGGGCGTAGAGCACGTGATCATCCACACCGGCCAGCACTACGACCCCGGTATGTCGGACGCGTTCTTCGAGGAGCTGTGGATCCCGGCGCCCGACGATCACCTCGGGGTCGGGTCGGGGTCCCATGCGCAGCAGACGGCCGCGGTCATGCAGCGCCTCGAGCCGCTCCTGCTGGAGCGCCAGCCCGACCTGCTGCTCGTGTACGGCGACGTGAACTCGACGGTCGCGGCCGCGCTGGTGGCCGCGAAGCTGCACGTCCGCGTCGGCCACGTCGAGGCGGGCCTGCGGAGCGGCGATTGGACGATGCCCGAGGAGATCAATCGCGTCGTCACGGATCGCCTGTCCGACCTCCTCTTCCTGCCATCGCGTGACGCGGCCGAGAATCTGGGCGCGGAGGGCGTACCGGCCGACCGCATGCATTTCGTAGGAAACGTCATGATCGACACGCTGTGCTGGGCCTTGCCCCAGGCGCTCACGCTCGACGCGGCCGCGCGCCACGGTGTGGTGGCTGGCCCGTTCGCGGTGGTGACCCTGCACCGGCCGTCCAACGTGGATGATCCCGCCGTCCTGCGGGAGTTGCTCGACGCTCTGGGGCGACTCGCGGCGAAGGTCCCGGTGCTCTTCCCGGTACACCCCCGCACGCGAAAGCGCATCGGGGAGCTCGGGCCGCGGCGCGTCGCTGGGCGTGGACTCGAGTTGCTCGAGCCGCTGGGATATCTGGAGATGCTCAGCCTCGTCGCCGGCGCCGCGCTCGTGATCACCGACTCGGGGGGGCTCCAGGAGGAGACGTCGTTCCTCGGCGTCCCGTGCATCACGGTGCGGCCCAACACCGAGCGACCGATCACCTGCACGCACGGGACCAACCGGCTGGTGCTCCCGCGGCGCGACGCCGTGCTCGCGGCGGCTGAGCGCGCGCTGGGGCGTCGCTCACCGGCCCGGCCGGTACTCGAGCGGTGGGACGGCCAGGCGGCCGGGCGCATCGCCGCCGTCGCGTGCGACGACGCCCGGTTCGACGTGGACGGTGCGGCGGCATCGCCGCCACAGGTGGCGCGACGCGCGGCGGCGATTCCGGTTCCGCTCGATGCGGGCTGAAGCCGTGCGTCAATCGCACTGAGTCGTTCCAGAGCGCGCATACCCGGGGAGGTGGGTGAATGGAAGATGTAGCGCCCGCGGGGGGCGGACCGCACGCCGCCCCCCGCGACGCCAGCACATCCCCGGTCGTTCGGTTCGCAGATACCTTCCTCGTCACCCTGTTGTACCAATGCAACTCGTGCGCACGCCACAACTGCGCACGCGAAATCGCTGCGCGCGCATCGCCGCGAGGCTGCAACATCTTCTGTATGTCTCGACACCTCAAAGGGTTCTCCTCCCCAACCGGATGGCATCGGCTTTGCGTGCACCGCGCTTTGGGTCAGCACTCGTGGGAATCGTCACCGGTGAGGAGGGCAGAGCGCACATGATGCGAGAACACAGAAACCTGATCGTCTGGCCGAGCCTCATGGCGGCCGGGCTGCTGGCCGCGGCGTGTAGCGACCAGCCGAACGTCAGCATGGCGCCGAACCGCCCGGCCTTCTGGGTCGTGCCACCCCCGGCCGTGTGCCCCACGGGGAAGTGGACGGGCGGTGGGCGCATCGACCCCCCCCGCAACCCCGATACGCCGGATGAGGCGGTCCACCCGGAGTACTTCGCGGTCGTGCTCCCCTCGGTGACGGGGAAGTTCACATTCGGGTTCAACGTCTTTCTCGGGCAGGATGCGGATGGGAATTGCATCGTGAACAAGGGTGAGATCGAGGTCAACGGGCACGCTCAGAAGATTGCCTGGCACGTGTCTATCCACAACGGCGTGGATGCCTATGACGGTCGGCCGGTGCATGCTACGGTATTCTCCGATGCCCACCCAGGTGGCTTCTGTCTCGTGGTGGGTATTCCCGATGACTACATGACGGCGCGCGAGAACGGGAAAGGCAGCACGGAGCCGTTTGAACTGGCGCAATTCGAGGTGTGCGACAATGATCGCGGCAAGCCGCAGAAGGGCAAACCCGGTCCCGATGCGATGCGCTGGCGGAGCGAGCATCACGGGGACACTCACCTCATCTACTTGACGGGCGGCAACGTCGTGGAGCACGGGTCGTGAACGGACGGCAACATCCAAGCGCATTGGGACCAGTGAAAGGAAGGAGTGACTCATGAACGGCAACAGCATGCATTGGGTGAACCGCCTCGCGGCCCTCGGGCTCGTCCTCGGGCTCGTGGCTGGGCTCGCGGCGGCGGGTAACGCCCAGTCGGTGGGTGGCCAGGCGTACAGCACGTACGTCAATACGCCGCTCGGTTACAGTGGCCAGTCGCCACTGGCGGTGCTGCCGGCTGTTTCGGGCACCGACGGCGCCACGGCCGACGCCGAAGGAAGTGCGCTGAACGTGGCGGGCGCCCTATCGTCCGATTTCCTCAACAGCATTACGTCGGGTGAAATCGGAACGGCGGAGACGGGCGCGCAGAGCATCGCGAGCGCCGCGAGCGTGAACATCCTGAACGGGCTGATCACGGCGGATGAAGTGGTCGCCAACGTCATGAGTAGCGCGAGCGAGGGTGGCGCGTTCAGCAGCGCCGACGGCTCGACGTTCACAAACCTGGCGATCGCCGGCGTGGGGTCGCTCTCGGGCGATTCGCCCCTGGCTCCGAACACGAACATCAACCTGCCGGGGGTCGGCTATGTGGTGCTGAACGAGCAGATCCCCACCGGTGACGGTGTGACGAGCAGCGGCCTGACAGTCAACATGATCCACGTGTACCTGCAGAGCCTGACCGGCGGCGCGTGTACGCCGCTGGGCTGTCTGCCAGGTGTGCTGACGTCCACGGGCGAAATCATCGTGGGCTCGGCGGCCAGCAACGTCACGATGTGATTGGTTTTCGCAGAGAGTTTTGGCCCGGTCCGGCAAACGGACCGGGCCGTTTCTGTGCACTCTTTTTGTGCTGATCGCCACGGGCCGGCGCATCAGCTTGTTGCATCCGCGCCATACCGCGCCCCTGTTGGAAATGCCAACATATTGTGCCATAGGTAGTTAGGACGCTCCAGTTAGCACGACACCCTGGCACTAGCCTTGCTGTTGCGCCGCAGCAACATTCCACCCCTCGAGGACCGACGAGCCATGGCCACGAAAGGCAAAGACGCCCTGCCGCCGCCGCCCGATCCCCAGGCGTTATCGGAGTCCACCGCGGCGCTGTTGCGCGAGCTGGTGGCCCACTTGCGACAGAACCGCACGCAGCTGCGCGAGGAGTGGGCGCGGCGCATCACGCGGGCCCAGCTGCTCACGGCGATGACGGAGGAGGAGATCTTCGCCGAAGCGACGTCGGTGTACGACAACTACGTCGAAGCGCTGGAGACGGGGACGTTCGAGGCCCTGCAGGCGTACGCGCGCAACCTCTCCGAGCGCATCATCCCGCGAGGCGTCGAGACGCACGAAGTCGTCGGCATCGTGCTGTTGCTGCGCGACGTGCTCGCCCGCTCGCTGTTCGGCAAGTACCACGGGGACTTCGACAAGCTCAACCGCATCCTCGACGCCTACGAGCCGGCGGCCAACCGTATCGCGAACACGGTGGCCGTCGGCTTCGTGCAGGAGCGCGAGCGCATCATCCGGCAGCAACAGGAGGCGATCCGGGAGTTGTCCACCCCGGTGCTGCAGGTGCGCGAGCGATTGCTGATTCTGCCGATCATCGGCGTCATCGACCCGCAGCGCGCCCGGCAGCTCACCGAGCAGCTGTTGCGCGCGATCCGCACCAACCGCGCGAAGGTGGTCGTCATCGACATCACGGGCGTGGCCGCCATGGACTCGAACGTGGCGAACCACCTCGTGCAGACGGTCGAGGCTTCGCGCCTGCTGGGTGCGACGGTCATCGTGACGGGCCTCTCGCCCGAGATCGCGCAGACGCTGGTGACGATCGGCGTGGACCTGAGCGAGATGGCCACGGTCGGCGACTTGCAGGGCGGCATTGAAGAGGCTGAGCGGCTGCTCGGCTACAAGGTGCTGCCGTTGGAAGAGATCACCCCGAAGGCGTGACCCTGGTGCCTACTCGGTCGACGGAGGACGCGTGGAAGTCCCGATCCTGAAGCAGGGCCACTATCTGATCGCGTCCATCCAGTCGGCGCTCACGGACGCCGACCTCTCCCAGCTCCGCGAGGCGCTGATCGAGCGCGTCGGGCGGTTCCGGGCCCGGGGCGTGATCGTCGACGTCACGGCGCTCGACGTGATGGACTCGTTCGCCGTGCGGACGCTGCGGGACATTGCGCACATGGCGCGGCTGCGCGGCGCGGAAACCGTGATCGTCGGAATTCAACCCGAGGTCGCGTTCGCCATGGTCCAGCTCGGCCTCACGCTCAAGGGCGTGTCCACCGCGCTGGATCTCGAGGAAGGCCTGCTGTTCCTCGACCACCAGGCGCAGCTCCGCATCGAGCGCGGAACGGGCGGAACGGGACGCATCGATCGTGGCTGACGAGCTGCTGATCCCCATCGCCGCCGACGTCGACGTCGTCACCGCCCGGCAACGCGGGCGGGATCTGGCGGCCGAGGCGGGGTTCTCGAGCGGGGACCAGACGGTGATTGCCGCCGCCATTTCCGAGATCGCCCGCAACATCCTGAATTACGCCAAACGCGGGGAAGTGGTGTTGAGCGTCGTGACCAACGGCGATCGCCAGGGCGTCGTGGTCGTGGCGCGCGACCAGGGACCGGGCATCCGCGACGTCGCGCGTGCGCTGGAGGACGGCTACTCGACCTCCGGCGGCCTGGGACTGGGCCTCCCGGGCGCTCGGCGCTTGATGGACGACTTCGATGTCGCGTCGACCGTCGGGAAGGGGACCATTGTCACGATGAAAAAATGGCGACGCATGAATGCCTGAGACGTCCGTGGGCACGCCCGCGTTGATCGAGTGGGGCGTCGCCTCGCGGGCCCTTCCGGGCGAGGCGCTGTCGGGGGACCTGCACTTCGTCAAGCAGGTCGCGACGGGCGCCGTCGTGGCCGTCGTGGACGGCCTCGGCCACGGCGCCGAGGCGGCGACTGCGGCACGGGCCGCGGTGACCGCGCTCGACCGGCACGCGGCCGAATCGCCGGTGCCGCTCGTCGAGCGCTGTCACCGGGCACTCCAGGGGACGCGGGGTGTCGTGATGAGTGTCGCGGTGTTCGGCCGATCCGACCGGTCCATGACGTGGCTCGGAGTCGGCAACGTCGAAGGCCTGCTGCTCTACGGCGATGGCGCGGCGCGGTCGGGCGCGCCGCGGGCGGGTCTGGTGACGCGCGGCGGCATCGTCGGATCCGAGCTGCCGCGGCTCCACCCGGTCGTGCTCCCGATCGCTCCCGGCGATACACTCATCTTCGCCACCGACGGCATCCGGGAGGGATTCGCCGACGGCCTCTCGCTCGAGGCGTCGCCGCAACAACTCGCCGATCAGATCCTCGCTCGTCACGGCAAAGGCACGGATGATGCGCTCGTGCTGGTCGCCCGGTATCTGGGCGGCGCCGGGACGAGGGGATGAGTCCACAGGTTCGCATGGAGCCCTCGGCCCGGTCCGCAGTGCCGAGTAAGGAGGAGTTGGCGCTCTTGCGGATTCTGGTGGTCGCCGGCGAGGGCGGGAGCGCCGGCGGTCTGCTGCAAAACCTGCGGCAATGGGCCGACGACGGTCGGCTCGAGGTCGGCACCGCGCCGGATCTGCCGCGCGCGGTGCGGCAGCTCGCCGGCCAGCGGTGGGACGTGGTGCTCGCCGTGCTGGGTGAGCGCCCGGACGACGACCTGTCCTGGTGGGTCGACACGCTGCGAGGGGCGACGGGCCCCCCACGACTCATCGCCGTGGCGCAGGCCCCGTCGATGGGTCTCGTGTTGCGGGCGGAGAAGTCGGGCGTGCTCGACGTCCTCTCCTTGCCGCTCCGCCGCGAGGAGCTGGTGCGCGCGCTCGAGCGGCTCCGCTCCGTGGCCAGCGAGACGGCGGTCGCGCTGCCGCTCGTCGAGCCGCACGCGGTCGGCCCGTACGCGCTGGTCGGGCAGAGTCCCGCCATGCTCGACGTCTACAAGCTCCTGGCGCGGGTCGCGGGGAGCTCCGCCACGGTGCTCGTCCAGGGGGAGTCTGGGACGGGCAAGGAGGTGGTTGCCCGCGCCATTCATATGAATGGCCCGCACGCGTCGGGCGCGTTCGTCGCGGTCAACTGCGCCGCGATCCCCGAGAACCTGCTCGAGAGCGAGCTATTCGGTCACGAAAAGGGCGCGTTCACGGGCGCCGTCACGCGCAAGATCGGTCGCTTCGAGCAGGCGGGGAGCGGCACCCTGTTCCTCGACGAGATCGCGGACATGAGCCTCGCGTTGCAGGCGAAGATCCTGCGTGCGGTCCAGGAGCGCGAGATCGAGCGGGTGGGGGGCAGCGAAACGATCCCCGTCGACGTGCGCCTCATCGCGGCCACCAACCGCGATCTCAAGGAGGCCATCAAGCAAGGGCGGTTCCGCGAAGATCTCTACTATCGCCTCGCGGTCGTGACGATCCAGCTCCCCACGCTGGTGGAGCGGGGAGACGACCTCGTGCTACTCACCGCCTACTACGTCCACCTGTTCGCCGAGCGCTACGGCAAGAAGATTCACGCGATCTCGGACCGGGCGCTCGAGCTGCTGCGCGCCCACGCCTGGGTAGGCAACGTGCGCGAGCTGCGCAACGTGATCGAGCGGGCCGTCATCGTGGCGACCGACGAGACGCTGCGGGCCGACCACCTGCCGGACGAGCTGCGCGGCGAGGAAACCACCCTTGCCGACCGGCCCCAGGGCGGCCTCCTCACCATGGCGGAGGCGGAAGCGCGGCACATCGCCCGCGTGCTGGCCCATACCAACGGGCAGATCGGCGCGGCCGCCGAGATTCTCGAGATCCATCGCAACACCCTGACGCGGAAGATGAAGGAGTACGGCCTGTGACCGGGCCCGCTCCGGTTCGGGTCGAGAAAGCGCTCGCGCTGATGCCCGAGCTCGAAGCGCTCGCGCCCCTGCGCGCCCTGCTGGTCTCGATCGCGCGACCGGACGAGGCCACGTTGTGGTCGAGCTCGGGTCCGTATCTCACCCTCGGGAAACGGGGCGTCCACCCGGACGAGCTGCGCCGCCGGATGCCGCAGGCGTTCCATCGCATCACCGAGCACCTGCAGGCGCTCTTCAAAGCGTACGTGGAGGCGCTCGAATGCCAGCAGCGCGCCGACGCGCCGGGCGTGGTCGCGGCGCTGCTGCGCGCCGGCCGGCTCGAGGAGGAGGTGGGCCGGCACACGCAGGCGCGGAGCTGGTACGAGGTGGCGCTCGGCGTCGCGGAAGCGCTCCAGGACCGCCGCCCGGAGGTGGAGGCACTGCGCGCGTTGGGCTACGTGTGCCTCGCGATGGGCGAGTACGCCGCGGGCGCGCGTCACTTCCAGCGCTCGCTCGCGCTCGCCGAGGCGGAGTTCGACCAGGCGGGGGCGACCGCGGCGTCCGAGGGGCTCGGCGACGTGGCACTCGCGCAGGGACAATGGGGCGGCGCCCAGGCGTGGTACAGCCGGGGACTCCGACTCGCCGAGGCCGCGAGCGACGCGCCGCGCGCCGGCCGGTTGGAGCGGCAGCTGGGCGTGCTGGCACGGAAGCAACGCGATCTCGCCGCCGCCGGCGAGTTCCTGCGGCGGGCACGCGAGCGCTTCGAGGCCGCTGGGCCGGCGGACGAGATGGCGGGCGTGCTGAACGAGCAGGGACTGCTGGACGCGCACCTGGGGCGCTACACCGCCGCGTCGGCGGCGTACCGAGAGGCACTGGCCTGGGCGCAACGGGCGCCGCGGGACGCGCGTCTCGAGCTTTCGATCCGCTTGAACCTCGCGGAGCTGGACCTCGAGGCAGGCCGGCTTTTGGAAGCCGAGGCGGAGCTGCGCCGCGCGGAGCAGGTGGCCATCGGCGGGCATGTGATCCGCCGCCTGGCGCAGATTTACACTCTGATGGGCCGGTTGCGCGGCGCCCAGGGGGACGAGACTGGATTCGTCTTCTTCGAGCAGGCGATCGAGCTCGCCAAGGCGGTGGAGCGCTCGGTGGCCACCGAAGCGCAAGTGTACCACGCGTACGCTTTGTTCCGCAGCCGCCTCGGGCAGCAGGACGAGGCCCGTGCGTACCTCGAGCGCGCCCGTGAGCTCTTCGACTCGCTCGGCGAAGCGGTCGAGCGCGAGCGCGTCGAGAAGGAGCTGCGCGCCCTGTCGGCCTGACCGCCGGCTAGTTGTTGGTCAGCGGGTTCTTCGCCGCGGCGGTGTCGGGCTTGGCGGTCGTCTTCTTTTTCTGCTCGGATGTGGCGGGCTTCGCCGTGGCCTTGGACCCAGTCGCCGCTGACTTGGTCGACTGCCGCTTGCCGCCACCGCACGCGGCGAGACCGATCAACACCGCGGCCGCGGCCGCGAGGACAGTTCTGGACATGGCACCCTCCCAGAGACGGGGTTCGGCTCCAATATAAGACTGGGGCGCCCGCCGGGGGGCCCTAGCTCCGGTCCCGCGTCAGCGGTCTGGTCAGGCACGTCGGCCCGCCACCCCCCTTGAGACAAATCTCCCGGCCCGCAAACTCGTGCACCGTCACGCCGGCGCGCTCGAGCCGGGCCCGCGTCTCCGGATTGCCGGCGACCATCAGCACCTCGCGCGGCGCGACCGCCAGGACGTTGCACCCCAGCGTTGCGAACTCGGAGTCCGGGATCTCGAGGAGCTCGATGCCGCGGGAGATGAGCGCCTCGCGAAACGGCACGGGCATGAGGGGCGAGTAGACGAGGAACAAGTCCCGGTCGATCGGGCTCACGATCGACATGAGGTGGAAGACGTCCTCCGGTCCGTGCCAATGGGGCAGGGGCACTACGACAACCTCGTCCACGCAGTCCTGGACGAGGTCACGCAGCTGGCGGATCCCCGCGTCGTTAGTCCGGTAGCCCCGGCCTACCGCCAGGGTGCGCTCGTCGATCCAGCACACGTCCCCGCCCTCCACGGTCCCGTCGCCGGTGATGCGACCGCGAATCGGGACCCCGGCAACGCGGAAAGCGGCCTCCTGGACGGCTGGCTCGGTGCGCCGCTGCGGCTTGCCCATGTTGCAGAGGATGACGCCGCTCTCGCACACGATGGACGCGTCCCGCACATAGAGCGAGTCGAGGCCCACCGTGGGATCCGGCGGCAGACGTAGCGTCTCGATGCCGGCCGTCTCGAGCAGCGCGAGGAAGCGCTCGTACTCCGCCGTCGCCGCCGTGACGTCCGGGCGGGCGAGGTAGCCCAGGTCGCGCCACTGCCGATCGACCGCGACGGCGTCGCCGAATGCGTCGCGCGCGTGCTTCACCGCGACGCGGCGGAGCCTCCCTACGTCCGACTGCCCTCCGACTGTCTGCTGCATCGCTGGCCGTGAGTCCCGAGTGGCAGCAAGTTTAGCCCCGTTCCCGCCGCCTGTCATTTCCACGAGGAGACCGCCAATGAGCGATTGGACGATGGACCGCCGTGCGTTTCTCGAGCATGCCACATTGAGCGGGTCAGTCGCGGCAGTGGGTCCCACACTCCCCGCGCTCGCGCGCGGGATCAGTCGACCCACCGCGCGGGTCGCCGCGCCGTTCGAGCTCGAGGAGGCCACCATCGCCGGGCTGCAGGCGGGCCTCGAGTCGGGGAAATACACCGCGCGCTCGCTCGTAACGGCCTATCTCCAGCGGATCGAAGAGCTGGACCGGAAAGGACCGGCCCTGCGCGCGGTCCTCGAAGCCAATCCCGACGCGCTGGCGCAGGCCACGGCCCTCGATGCCGAGCGCAAGGCCAAAGGCGCGCGCGGGCCGCTGCACGGCATCCCGGTGCTCGTGAAGGACAATGTCGCCACGCGGGATCGAATGCAGAGCACGGCCGGCTCGCTCGCGCTCGCGGGAGTGGCGCCGCCGCGCGACGCCTTCCTGGTCGAGCGCCTGCGCGCCGCGGGCGCCGTGCTGCTCGGCAAGACGAACCTCTCCGAGTGGGCCAATTTTCGCTCGAGCCACTCGTCGAGCGGTTGGAGCGGGCGGGGCGGTCAGTGCCGCAACCCGTATGCCCTCGATCGCACGCCCTCGGGGTCGAGCTCCGGCTCGGGCGTGGCCGTCGCCGCCAACCTCTGTGCGGTAGCGATCGGAACGGAGACCGATGGCTCGATCGTCTCGCCGTCCACGTGCTGCGGTATCGTTGGGATCAAGCCGACGCTCGGACTCGTGAGCCGGAGCGGGGTCATCCCGATCGCCCACAGTCAGGACACCGCCGGCCCGATGGCGCGCACGGTCGCGGATGCGGCCACGCTGTTGGGCGCTCTCACGGGGGTGGACCCGCGCGACGAGGCGACCGCCGCGAGCGCCGGCCGGTCACGGACCGAGTACACCAGCGTCCTCGATCCCGCGGGGTTGAAGGGAGCGCGCTTGGGGGTGTGTCGCTCCCGGTTCATGGGCTACAGCCCGGCCACCGACGCCCTCATGGAGACTGCGATCGACGCGCTCAAGCGCCTCGGCGCGGTGATTGTGGATCCTGCGGACATCGCCACCGCGGGCCAGTTCGACGAGTCCGAGTACGCGGTGCTGCTGTACGAGTTCAAGGCGGACCTGAACAAGTACCTCGGTGAGTGGGCTCCCGCTGCCGGCGCGAAGACCCTGGCGGACCTGATCGCGTTCAACGAGCGTGCGAAGGACAAGGAGATGCCCTACTTCGGGCAGGAGATCTTCATTCAGGCGCAGGCCAAGGGCCCACTCACCGACCAGGACTACCTGCGCGCGCTCGACAAGAACCATCTGCTGGCGCGCACCCAGGGGATCGATACCGTGATGGCCGAGCACCAGCTCGACGCGCTGATCGCGCCCACGGGCGGACCGGCCTCGCTGATCGACCTCGTGAACGGCGATCCGGGCGGGGGTGGGAGCTTCTCGAGCCCAGCCGCGGTCGCGGGCTACCCCCACGTCACTGTGCCGATGGGGCAGGTGCGCGGGCTGCCGGTCGGGCTCTCGTTCGTCGGGCGGCCGTGGACCGAGTCGGTGCTGATCAGGCTCGCGTTCGCCTACGAGCAGGCGACGCAGGCACGGCGGCCTCCGCGCTTCGCGCCCTCGGCGGACTTATCCGGCGGAGCGGCGTAGGGCGGGCGCGCGGCGCAGGGCGAGCGCGAGCGCCGCGCCCGCCAGCATGAGAAGTGCGAAGGCGAGCAGCGCGCCGGCGTACCCGCCGGTCGCGTCCTTGACGAGTCCGACCAGGTAGGGACCCGCGAAGCCGGCCACGTTGCCGAGCGAGTTGATGAGCGCGATCCCCCCGGCGGCGGCGGTCCCGCTCAGGAACGTCGTCGGGAGCGTCCAAAACGGCCCCAGGGCGCTGGTGAAGCCGATCGCCGACAACGAAAGCGCGGCGGTGGCGAGGAGCGGTGTATCCAGCGTCGCCGCGGTCGCGGCGAAGCCCACGGCACCGGCCACGAGGGGCGCCGCAACGTGACGGTGCCGCTCGCGGGTGCGGTCGGAGTGCGCCGCGACGGCGACCATCGCGACCGCGGCGGCGAGCGCGGGCGCGGCTGAGAGCAGGCCGACGGTGAGATCGCTCAATTGTGATGAGCCCTTGATGATCTGCGGCAGCCACAGTCCCTGCCCGTAGAGACCTGCGATGATCAGGAAGTAGAGCAGTCCCAGCCGCCAGACGACCCCGTCCAGCAGGGCGTGCCGCAGGCTCGTGCCGTGCTGTCCCGCGGCGCGGGCCTGCTCCCGCCCCAAGCGCTCGGCGAGCCAGGCGCGTCCCTCCGCGGGCAGCCACGCTGCGTCCGCCGGGCGGTCCGTCAGGTACCAGAGGGCGACGGCGCCGAGCAGCACCGAGGGCAACCCTTCGAGCAAGAACAGCCACTGCCACCCGGCGAGCCCCGCGACGCCGTTCAAGCCCAGCAGCGCTCCGGAGAGGGGCCCGCCGACCACGCCGGAGATGGGGATCGCGGTCATGAACCCGGCGACCGCTCGGGCCCGCTCGACGGCGGGGAACCAGTACGTGAGGTAGAGGATCATCCCCGGAAAGAACCCCGCCTCGACCACCCCGAGCAGCGCGCGCAGGGCGTAGAAGCTCCCGACACCGCGCACCAGCACCATGGCGGAGGCGATTAGGCCCCAGGTGATCATGAGGCCGCCGATCCAGCGCCGTGCCCCGACCCGCGCGAGCACGAGGTTGCTCGGGATCTGGAAGAGACAGTACCCGAGGAAGAACATCCCGGCGCCGAGTCCGTACGCGGCACTGCTGAAACCCAAGTCGCGGTTCATGTGAAGGGCTGCGAAGCTGACGTTCACCCGGTCCAGGTAGTTCGCGATGTAGAGCACGAACATGAACGGGATGAGGCGTCGGGTCACGCGGCGGAGGGTCGCGGCCTCGAGCTCCGGGACGGCGTCACTCACCGAGGCGCTGCACCTCGCGGTGACGGAAGCAGGTAATGAGGTGGTCGTTCGCCATGCCCACCGCTTGCATGAACGCATAGCAGATGGTCGGCCCGACGAAGCGGAAGTCGCGCTTTGCCAAGGCGTCGCTCATCGCGTCGGATTCACGGGTGCGCGCCGGGAGGTCGCGGAGCGAGCGGCGGCGATTTTGTTTGGGAGCCCCGCCCACGAAGCTCCAGAGGAACGCGCCGAACGCCCCGTCCTGTGCCGGGAACTCGAGGAACGCACGGGCGTTCGATATCGCGGCATGGACCTTCTGGCGGTTGCGCACGATGCCGGGGTCCTTGAGGAGCTGCGCGATCTTCCTGCGATCATAGCGGGCTATCCGCTCCGGGTCGAACCCGTCGAACGCCTCGAGGAAGCGGGCGCGCTTGTGCAGGATGACGCGCCAGGAGAGTCCGGCCTGGAAGCCATCGAGCACGAGCTTCGCGAACAGGTCCCGATCGCCCCGCAGGGGCACGCCCCACTCCTCATCGTGATAGGCGAGCATCAGGGGATCGTCGGCGCTCGCCCAGCAGCGCGTGATCGTGGTACCAACCGGCACAGGGTCCTCGGAAGAAAGGCGAGACGAATTGTGCATCGCGCGCGGTGGCGCGGCCAGTCCGGCGCTAGATTGCACCAATGCGCTACCTCCGGGTGGTCGAGGAGCAGGGCCGCTACGTTGCGTCGCTGCCCGACGCGGCCCCGCCGACGCCCGCGCCGGGCGAAGTGCTCATCCGGGTCGCGGCGTCCGGGGTGAACCGCGCCGACCTCTCGCAGATCGCCGGGCACTACCCGCCCCCGCCCGGGGAATCCGAGATTCTGGGGCTCGAGGTCTCGGGCACAATTGACGACACGGGAGAGCCGGTTTGCGCCCTGCTCGCGGGGGGCGGGCACGCCGAGTACGTCGCAGCGCCCGCGGGCCAGGTGTTCCCGGCACCGGTCGGGGGGAGCCTCGACCTGGTCAGCGCGGCGGGCATCGCGGAGGCGTTCCTCACCGCGTTCGTGAATCTGATCGTCGAAGGCGGCCTCGAGCGGGAGGCGACGGTGCTGGTGCACGCGGGCGCGTCCGGCTTGGGGCTCGCGGCCATCCAGATCGCAAAGCGCGGCGGCGCGCGGGTCGCCGCCACGACGCGGAGCGCCGACAAGCTCAAGGCCCTCGAGGCGGTGGGGGCGGATGTGGCGATCGACACCGCTCGACAAGACTTCGCGGCGGAGATCGAGAAGCGCTGGAGCCGCGACGCGGTGGACGTGGTGCTCGACCCCGTCGGGGCAGCGAGTTTCGCCGGGGACCTGCGCGTCCTCAAGAAGGGAGGACGAATCGTCATCCTCTCGACCATGTCGGGCTCCGAGGCACGCCTCGATCTGGCGCTCCTGATGAAGAAGCGTGGACGGATCGTGGGCTCGACGCTCCGGGCCCGCAGCCGCGCCGAGAAGGCGGTGATCGTGCGCCGGTTCAAGGACGAAATTCTGCCGGGCTTCGCCAGCGGGGCACTGCGCGTGGTCGTGGACGCGGTGTTTCCCGTCGCCCGCGCGGCGGAAGCGTTTCAGCGCATGCGCGAGAACCGCAACGTCGGCAAGATCCTGATCGCCTGGCGACACGACTGATGTATCTTTTGGCAGCCGTGAAGCCCATCCGAGCGCGCAACATCATGTACGTGGCGGCGCTGGGAGCAGCGTGTCGGGGAGAGAGCGCGCGCAGGGCGCCCCCTCCGGACACGGTCAATCTCTACGCCGCGGCCGGCGCGAACGCCCTCTCGGGCGCCGCGGCGCGGGCCCGCCCGCTCGTGTACGTCCCCAATTCCCACGACGGTACGGTGACCGTCATCGACCCGCACAGTTATCGCGTGGTCCGCACGTTTGCGACCGGGGCACTGCCGCAGCATGTCGTTCCCTCTCACGACCTGACGACGCTCTGGGTCGCGAACAACCGCGGGAACAGCCTGACCCCCATCGATCCGGTGACCGGCCGCGAAGGAAAGAGCGTACCCGTCGCCGATCCCTACAACCTGTACTTCACGCCGGACGGCCGGTTCGCCATCGTGGTTGCCGAGCGGCGTCGGCGGCTCGATTTCCGGGACGCGAAGACGATGGCGCTGGTGCAGTCGGTCGCGCTGGGGTGCAAGGGTGTCGACCACATGGAATTCACGGCAGGCGGGCGGTTCGCCATCGCGACCTGCGAGTTCTCGGGGCAGCTCGTGAAGCTCGATCTCGCGAGCCGCACGGTCATCGGCTACCTCACCCTCGACCCCGGGGGATTGGACAGCGCGAGCATGCCGCAGGACATCCGCTCGTCGCCGGACGGTCGCGTGTTCTACGTCGCCGATATGAAGGCGAACGGCGTGTTCCTGGTGGACCCCGAGGGGTTCCGGCGCCTCGGATTCATTGCGACCGGGAAGGGGACGCACGGGATTTATCCGAGCCGCGACGGGCGGTTCATGTACGTCACGAACCGCGGCTGGAACACGACCGCCGGGGGGCGTCACGGACCCGGGTCCATCAGCGTGCTCGACCCGCGGACGCAACGCGTCGTGGCGACGTGGCCGGTTCCCGGCGGCGGCAGTCCCGACATGGGGAACGTGAGCGCCGACGGGAAGGAGCTCTGGGTGTCGGGTCGCTACGACGAAGAAGTGTACGTCTTTGATACGGAGACCGGGCAGTTGACGCACCGCATCACAGTGGGGCGGGAGCCGCACGGCCTTTGTATCTGGCCGCAGCCTGGCCGTTTCTCCCTCGGGCACACCGGAAACATGCGATGACGGAGCGTATGAACGGGATCAAGGGGAAGCTGATTCTTATCACGGGGGCGAGCTCGGGGATCGGCGAGGCGTGTGCCCGGCGGTTCGCGGCCGAAGGGGCGGACCTGGCACTCTGGGCGCGGCGAGCCGACCGCTTGGAGCAGCTGGCGGCCGAGCTCAGCACGGAGCACCGGGTCTCTGTTTCGCTCGCGGTGGTCGACGTGCGGGACCGCGCTGCGGTCAACCGGACCGCGGAGGCCCTGGTGCGTGCCGGTCGCGTGCCGGACGTCCTGATCAACAACGCCGGGCTCGCGAGCGGGCTGGCGAAGATTCACGAAGGCGATCCCGAGGACTGGGATCGGATGATCGACACCAACCTGAAGGGGCTGCTCTACGTAAGCCGGGCGATCATGCCGCACATGGTCGCCCGGCGCCGCGGGCACGTCGTGAACATCGGCTCGACCGCCGGCCATCAGACGTACCCGATGGGAAACGTGTACAACGCGACCAAGTTCGGCGTGCGTGCACTCACCGAGGGCATGAATCTCGACGTCGCGGGCACGCCGATCCGTGTCTCGGCGGTGGACCCGGGGTTCGTCGAGACGGAGTTCTCCGAAGTCCGCTTCCACGGCGACAAGGAGCGGGCTGCGGGGGTGTACCAGGGGTTCAAGCCGCTCAGCGCGGACGACGTCGCGGACGCGATCGCCTACGTGGTGAGCCTGCCCGAGCACGTGAACATCCTCGATCTGATCATCGTGCCGACGGCACAACGCAACGTATACGTCGTCGATCGGGGGTCATGAGCGCGCGCGCCTGGCTGCTCGCGGCCGCCGGCCTGGCGGGCTGCAGCGACGGCAGCGGTCCAGCGCTGCCTCCGGCATCAACGCTTCGCGTGCTGCACGCGATTCGCGGGGGGCCCTCGCTCACCGTGTTTGTGGACGGAGCAAGGGGGAGCACCCTGGCCTTCGGCCAGCTGGGTCGTGCCATGTTCCTCTTGCCGGGCGTGCACGAGCTGGTGCTCGTGCCGTCGGATACGACCCACAGCCTGATTGTCGATTTCGCGGCGACGGAGAGTGTGGGCTACAGCGCGTTCGCGATCGACTCGACGGCAGGGGCGACGCATACCGTTGAGCCCGTGATCGTGGCCGACACTGGGTCGTTGCCGGCGGCTGGGCACAGCCGGCTACGGATCGCCAGCTACGCGGCGGCGGCACCGGCGATCGACGCCTGGCGTACCCAGCCCGACAGCTCCGGGCTGGTGGTGAGCGCGCAGCCCCTCAATTTCCGCGCCGTGACGCGCTCTTTCGACGGCGCGCCGGGCGCCTGGAGCGTCGTGATCTCGCACGCCGGCATGGCCGACACCCTGATCGCAACGGGACCCATCGCGCTGGCGGATGGGCAGACGCAGACGCTCGTCGTCCTCGATTCGATCCCTGGTCGCGTCACCTGGCGGCTGGTGCCGAACCGGAACTAGCCGCCCGCGCCGCCGCGGCGAACCGTCGCACGATCTCTCCCGCGGGCTCGACGCTCGTGATGCTGCTGACGCTCTTCCCCGCCTGCCAGTAGTCCCGCGAGGACGGTCCCGCGACGTGGCTGCGCTTCAGGCGCCACGCTGAATTGAGCGCGTACACGGTGCGCATGAAATGCTTGGTCCGGCGGTGCCGCAAGAGCCAGCGGGCGATGGGGCCGGCCTTGGTGCCCACGCGCTCCACGTAGGGCGTACGGATCACCGCGAGCGGCACGCCGGTGACGCGCTCAGTGAGCACGATGTCGTCCTCGTCGGCCTCGACGATCGCGCGCTTGTAGTCGGGGTGCGCCGTGCATTCTGTGGTGGCGATGAAGCGGGTGCCGAGCTGCGCGCCCGCGTAGCCCATGCGGAGGGCCGCGACGAACCCGGCGGCGTCGCCGATCCCGCCGGCGCACACGAGGGGAACGCCCAGGTCACCCAGCTCAGCCACCAACTGCTCGGCACTCTTCGGTCCCGCATGCCCGCCGGCCCGGCGGTTTACCGCGATTAGACCGCGCACGCCCGAGTCGAGCCCCTTCAGCGCCCACTTCCGCTCGGTCACGTCGTGGTACACCAGCCCGCCGACCTGGGCCACGCGATCCACCACCCAGCGCGGTTTCCCCAGCGACGTGACGAAGAACCGCACGCCCTGCTCGATCGCCACGTCCACCCAGCGCTCCATGCGTTCCAGGTACAGCCTGGAGGACTGCTCGATCAGCACATTCATGCCGATCGGCTTCGTGGTGAGCCGGCGAATGAGCTGCAGTCCCGCCCGCAGCTCATGGCCGTGCACGTACACCATGGACAGTGGTTGGACGATGCCGATGCCACCGCCCTCGGACACTGCGGCGACGAGCTCCGGGTTCGAGCATGGGAACATGGCGCCGCCGATGAGCGGCACCGCGACACCCGCGTCGCGGGTCAGGGCGGTGTCGAGACCCCCCCCTGTCACCGCGCGGGCGCCGGGGCGGTTGGGGGGGGCCCGATGCGCCAGCGGACCGTCGCCCGGGCCACCACCTCGCCCGCGGCGTTGGAGATCACGGACTCGAAGTCGTGCTCCGCATCACGGCTCGAATCGGGGATGTCGCAGCGCGCTTCGGCCGTCAGCGTGCCGCGCGCCTTTTTCAAGTAGGTGATGGAGAGCGTAGTGGGGATGCCGCGCGCGCTGGCCGGCAAGCCGGTCGTCACCGCGAGGCCACTCGTCACCTCGGCGAGATTCGCGAGGGCTACCGCATGGATCGAGTTGAGGTGGTTGCGCACCGCGCGGCGGTCGGCCATGCGGACCTTGGCGTAGCCCGGGCGGAGCTCCAGGACGTACGGCCGCACCGAGCCGGTGTACGGGACGAGCCGCCACAGGAGCCAGCTGAACAGGTGTTTGCCCCCGGGGAGCGGGGCCAGCCGCTCCCACCAGGCGCCTACCGTCACGGGGTGGCTGATCCTCCCTGTCCCAGCAGGTAGCGCTCGGTGAAGAGGATGGTCGCGTAGAACTGGAAGTCCTGATTCCCCTTCTTGCGGAAGCCGTGGCCCTCGTCCTTGGCCATCAGATACCACACGGGGACGCTGCGGCGCTTCAACGCCGTCACCATCTGCTCGGCTTCGCTGCGGGGAACGCGGGGGTCGTTCATACCCTGAACAATTAAGAGCGGCTTCGTGACCTTGTCCACGTTGTTCAGAGGGGCGGTCCGCTCCATCCAGGCGCGCAGCGTCGAGTCGCGCTCGTCGCCGTATTCCACCCGGCGCAGGTCCTGGCGGTACCCGGACGTGTGCTCGAGGAAGGTCGCGAGGTTCGAGATCCCGACCACGTCCACCGAGCAGCAGATCGGGCCGTTGTACTGGGTGGCGGTCACGAGCGTCATGTGCCCCCCATAGCTGCCCCCCGTCACCAGCACGTGATCGGCGTCGAGATCGGGCCGCGTGCGGATCCACTCGAGCAGGGCGCCGATGTCCTTGTAGGCACCATCGCGCAGCACGCCGTTGTCGAGCTTCGTGAAGGTCTTACCGTAGCCCGTCGAGCCGCGGATGTTGGGGAAGATGATCGCGGTCCCGAGCTCGTTGACGTAATAGTTGTTGCGGCCCAGGAAGCCCGGCCGGGACTGACCCTCCGGTCCCCCGTGGATGTTGATGATCACCGGGCGGCGTCCGGCGAAGCGGGCCGGCGGCTTATAGAGGAAGCCCGAGATGGCGCGCCCGTCGAAACTCGGCCAGTGGACCAGCTCGGCCTCGGCGAAGTCCCCCGTGTTGAGCCCCGCCGTCTCGCTCTCCGTCCAGCGGGTGACTCTGCCGGTCGCGAGCTCCAGGGAGTAGGCGTCCGCGGGGGCGCGCGCCGAGGTGCGGGTGAAGCCCAGCTCGGCGTCGCTCTTGCGCCAGCGGACGTCCGAGATCAGGCCGGCCGGGAGCTTCGGAATGCGGCGCTCGGCGCCCGTGGCGGCGTCGATCACGTGCAGCACGCCGACCCCGTCCTCGTTCGCGACGCAGGCGATCCACCGGCCGTCCGGCGAGAGATCGAACTCGTCGACGTCCCAGGGGATCGCGGTCGTGAGGAACCGGTATGCCTTGGTCGCGAGGTCGAGATACGCGAGGCGTTGAAACTCGGAGCCCTGATCGGTCGACAGATAGGTGCCTTTCCCGTCGCGGCTGAACTTCGCATCGCCGAATGCCACCGACTCGCTCCCCGGCTGCGGCGCCAGGAGCGTCTTCTCGCCGCTCGCGGCGTCCACGAGCCACAGGTAGCTCTCGTTGACGGACACGCTCTGGCCGAGCAGGATCGTGCGGTCGTCGGGCGACCAATCGAGCGGGCCGTACCCGCCGCCCTGAAGTTGGAGCACCATCCGATCGGTGGCGGGGTTGCTCGGCTCCACCACCCACAGGTCCAGGTCGCGTCCGTTGCGGCGCGTGGACATGTAGGCGTAGCGGTCGCCCTTGTGCGACCAGGCGCCGCCCACGTTGCGCGACTTCCCGTCGGTGAGCAGGGTGATTTCCCCGGTCGCCACGTCGTAGCGATACTTCTGGAAGAACTCGCCGCCTCCCACGTCCTTGGTGAACACGATGTAGCGGCCGTCGGTGGGTTGGTACGATGCGCCGGACACGGGATCGGGGAAGAAGGTGAGCTGAGTGCGGTCGCCCCCGGGTGACCGCACGCGGTGCAGCTGCGGCGCGTCGCCGAACCGCGTCCCGATGATCATCTCGCGCCGCGTCGGATGCCAATCCCAGAACCCGGCTGTGCGGAACTCGCTGTAGGGGCGCGCCGCCGCGGCGATCGCCGCCGGTACCAGGGGGAGCCCGTCGGTCACCAGGTTGTCGCTCGGCGTGACGACTTCGGACTGGCTGCGCGCCGGGCTGGGGACGAGGAGAGTAGCGGTGAGAAGCAGACACGACAGCTTTGGCATACGAGCGCCCCACTGGCGATGTAGGTCGACGAAAAGCTACGGCGCGCGCGCTCGCCGAGCGAGGCCCGGCGCCGTAGCTTTCCGCGGATTGGGAAAAATGGAGGAGCGGTGACGGCAGACAGGTATCCCGACAGCCACGTGTTCTACCGCAAGCTCGATCGCCCCTACCGCCGCATCGTGCGTGGGGAGGGGTGCTACCTGTACGACGATGCCGGCAAGCCTTACCTCGATGCGTGCGGCGGTGCATTTGTCGCGAACTTGGGCCATTCGAACCCGGCGATTGCTGAGGCGCTAGCGCAACAGGCGCGGCGGTTCGGCTATCTGTCGGGCACGGCCTTCACGCATGAGCCGGTCGAGGCGTTGGCAGCCGAGCTTGCGAGCACCCTGCCCGGCGACCTCGACAAGCTGTACTTCCTTTCGTCCGGGTCGGAAGCCGTGGAGGCGGCGCTGAAGCTCGCGCGCCAGTACTGGGTGGAGCGCGGGCTCCCCCGGAAGCATGCGATCATCGCCCTCGCCCCCGCCTATCACGGCAACACCCTGCTCGCCCTGTCGGCATCGGCGCGGGAGCACTACCGTGCGTTCTATCGCGAGTGGCTGGTGGACGTCCATCGGATCCCGGCACCGTATCCCTACCGGTGTCCGTGCGGGGGTCACGACACCGGGTGCCCGATCTGCAGCGGCGCCGTGCTCGAGGAGGCGATCGCGCGAGTCGGCGCCGAGCACGTTGCGGCGTTCATCGCGGAGCCGGTGGGCGGCTCCTCGACGGGAGCGTCGACGCCGCGGCCGGACTACTTCAAGCGGATTCGCGAGATCTGCGATCGCCACCAGGTGCTGTTCGTGGCGGACGAGATCCTCGTCGGCGCCGGGCGCACGGGCACGTGGTGGGCGATGGAGCAGTACGGGGCGGTGCCGGACATCCTGGTAATGGGGAAGGGGATCTCCGGCGGCTATGTAGCGCTGTCCGCCGTCGCGGCGCCGGAGCGGATCGTCGACGTGATCGCGACCGGCTCGGGGAGCTTCATGCACGCGCAGACGTACTCGCACCATCCGGTGGCGTGCGCCGCCGGGCTCGCGACGGTACGCTACCTCAAGGAGCACAAGCTCGTGGAGCGGTGCGCCGACATAGGGAAGGAGCTGCAGCGGCGGCTCGCGTCGCTCAAGCGTCTCCCGCACGTGGGCGACGTGCGCGGGCGCGGGCTCCTCGCCGGCGTCGAATTCGTCGAGGACAAGGTGACGCGCGCGCCGCTCCCTCGGGCGGCGAAGTTCGCCGAAACCTTCAGCGAAGTGGCGCAGGACGAGGGGCTCGTCGTCTGGCCCAATGTGGGCCACGCGGACGGGACCAACGGCGACCTGGTGATGATCGCGCCTCCGTTCATCATCACGGAGCGCGGGATCGACGAGCTGGTGGAGCGGTTTACCGCGGCGCTGGAAAAGACGGTGAAGAGCGTACATGACAGCCACCGCACCCCAGTCCACCGCCAGTTCGACGATGCGCTGGCGCGCGTCCGGGCGCAGCTCGGCAAGGACTACCCGCTGTACATCGGGCGAGACGCAGTGCCGTCGGGCGGCCCGCCGATCGTCGATGCCTCGCCGATCGACACCAGCGTGATGCTCGGGCGGTTCGCCACCGCGACGCCGGAACAGGTGGGGCGGGCCGTCGCCGCCGCGCAGGCGGCGCAGCGCGACTGGGCGCACCGGCCGTGGCGCGAGCGGGTCGCGACGCTGCGCAAGGCGGCGAGCCTGATCCGCGAGCGCAAGTTCGCGCTCGCCGCGATCATGGCCCTGGAGGTCGGCAAGAGCCGGCTCGAGTCCATGGGGGACGCCGAAGAGTCCGCCGACTTGATCGACTACTACTGCCAGGAGCTGGAGGACGCGAACGGCTTCGTGCGCCAGATGGCGAAGGTGACGGCGGTGGAGCGGAATACCGACGTGCTCCGTCCCTACGGGGTGTTCGCGTGCATCGCGCCGTTCAACTTCCCATTGGCCCTCTCCACCGGCATGTCCGCCGCGGCGCTGGTGACGGGCAACACCGTCGTGTACAAGCCCGCCGAGGACGCGCCCTGGACGGGGCTCAAGCTGTACGAGGTATACCGGGACGCGGGGGTTCCCCCCGGGGCGTTCAACTACATCCCGGGAACGGGCGAGGTCACGGGGGAAGCTCTGTGGCGACACCCGGGCATCGACGGCGTTGTCTTTACCGGCTCGAAGGCCGTGGGAATGCACATCTACCAGGGCCTCTCCCGCCAATGGATCAAGCCGTGCCTGCTCGAGATGGGTGGGAAGAACGCCGCGATCGTGCTGGACTCGGCGGACCTGGATGCCGCCGCCGAAGGGGTGACGCGCTCCGCGTTCGGGTTGCAGAACCAGAAGTGCAGCGCCACATCGCGCGTGTACGTGCATCAGCGGGTCGCGGGAGCTTTCGTCGAAAAGCTGATCGAGAATACCAAGGCGCTGAAGCTCGGGGACCCGACGGAGCGCGACGTGTACTTCGGCCCGGTGATCAACGCCGCGGCGGTCGAGCGCTTCACGCGCGCCGTGGCCCAGGCCCGTCAGGAAGGCACGGTCCTGCTGGGCGGGGAACGACTCCGGGGCGGGCAGTTCGAGCGCGGCCATTTCGTCGCGCCCACGATCGCCCGGCTGCCGCTCAACTCCGCGCTCTTCTTCGAGGAGCTGTTCGTACCGATTCTGGTGGTGGGCGAGGTGGCGGGGCTGGACCAGGCGATCGCGGAGGCCAACAAGGCGGAATACGGCCTCACGGCGGGCATCTTCTCCAAGAAGGCCGAGGAAGTCGAGCGCTTCTTCGATGAGATCGAGGCCGGCGTGTGCTACGTGAACAAGCGTACCGGCGCCACCACGGGTGCGTGGCCCGGGGCACAGCCGTTCACCGGCTGGAAGGGCTCGGGCTCGACGGGGAAGGGCGGGTGCGGGCCGTATTACGTTGCGCAGTTCCTGCGGGAGCAGAGCCGCACGGTGATCGAGGAGTCGCGATGAAGCGGGATTACCCCCGGATCGTAGTGCCGCCGCCCGGCCCGAAGGCCAAGGCCATCGTCGAGCGACAGAATCGCTGGTCGTCCACGTCCTACCCCAAGGAATACCCGCTCGCGATCGCGCGCGGAGAGCGCGCCATGGTCGAGGACGTGGACGGGAACCGGTACCTCGACTTCATGGCCGGCATCGCGGTCGCGTCCACGGGCTACGGCCACCCCCAGGTGGTCCAGGCGATCCAGGAGGCGGCGGGGCGGTTCCTGCACATCTGCGGCAGCGATTTCTACTTCGAGGGCTTCGCCGCGCTGTGCGAGCGACTGGCGCAGCTCGCGCCGGGCAAGAGCAAGAAGCGGGTGTTTCTCTCGAACTCGGGCACGGAAGCCGTGGACGGTGCGATCAAGCTGGCGCGGCACTCCACGGGGCGTGCCGCCATTGTCGCGTTCACGGGAGCGTTTCACGGCCGGACCTACGGGGGATTGAGCCTCACGGCCAGCAAGGCGATTCAGCGCGCCGGCTTCGCGCCGTTCCTCCCCGAGGTGTACCACGTGCCGTATGGCTATCGCTACCACTGCGATTTCTGCCGCGGGGAGCCGGCGTGCACCATGCGGTGCGTGTCGTCCATCGAGGACGACCTGTTCGCCAAGCGGCTCGACCCGAAGAGCGTGGCGGCGGTGTTCGTGGAGCCGATCCAGGGTGAAGGTGGCTACGTCGTGCCGCCGCCCGGCTACCTGCAGGCCCTGCGAGAGCTGTGCGACCGCCACGGCATCCTGCTCGTGTGCGACGAGGTACAGTGCGGCGTAGGGCGGACCGGCAAGATGTGGGCGTGCGAGCACGAGGGGATCGAGCCCGACGTGCTGCTCGCGGCCAAGGGGCTCGGGAGCGGCATGCCGATCGGGGCGATCATCGCGAAGGAATCGATCATGAAGTGGCAGCCGGGTGCGCACGGCAGCACGTTCGGGGGAAACCCCGTGTGCTGCGCCGCGGCGCTCGCGACGCTCGACGTCGTGGAGCGCGAGCTGTTGCCGAATGTACCGCGCCTGGGTGAGCGGCTGCTCGCGGGCGCGAAGCGGCTGCAGGAGAAGTACGCCGCGATCGGCGAGGTGCGCGGGCGCGGCCTGATGATCGGCGTCGAGTTCGTGAAGGACCGCGCGACACGCGAGCCCGCACCCGAGATCCCGCATGAGCTGGTGGAGCGGGCGTTCCGAAAGGGTCTGCTGCTCCTGGGCGCGGGGAAGAGCGCGCTGCGGCTCGCGCCGCCGCTCGTCGTGGACGAGTACGATGTGGATACGGCGCTGCGCATCATCGACGAGTGCCTGCGGGAGATGACGGACTAGGTGCCATCCAAAGTCATGTCGATGCGGGACGCCGTCTCGCGCTGCGTGCACGACGGCGACACGGTCGTCATCGAAGGGTTCACCCATCTCATCTGCTTCGCCGCTGGTCACGAGATCATCCGCCAACGCCGCCGCGACCTGACCCTCGCCCGGCTCACGCCGGACTTGATCTATGACCAGATGATCGCGGCGGGCTGCGCCCGCAAGCTCGTCTTTTCTTGGGCGGGGAATCCCGGGGTGGGGTCGCTGCACGCGTTCCGGCGCGCAGTGGAAGGGAAGCGCGGCGTGGCACTTGAGATCGAGGAGTACTCGCACTTCGGGATGGTCGCCCGGTTTTCGGCGGGCGCGGCACGGCTGCCCTTCTGGCCGCTGCGAAACTACATGGGCACCGATCTCCCGACCGCCAACCCTCGCATCCGGACGGTCGCCTGCCCGTACACGGGCGAAGCGCTGGCCACGGTGCCGGCGCTCAATCCGAGCGTCACGATCGTGCACGCGCAGCGTGCCGACGCAGCGGGCAATGCCCAGATGTGGGGCCTGGTCGGGGTACAGAAAGAAGCGGCGTTCGCCTCGGAGCGCGTGATCGTCGTGGTGGAAGAGCTCGTGGAGGAGGCGGTCATCCGCTCCGATCCCAACCGCACCGTGATTCCGGGCATGATCGTGAGCGCGGTGGTGGTCGAGCCCTGGGGAGCGCACCCGTCCTACACGCAGGGCTATTACGACCGCGACAACGACTTCTACGTCGCCTGGGAAGGCATCTCGCGCGATCCCGAAAAGCTCGCGCGCTACCTCGACGAGTTCGTGTACGCCGTCCCCGACCGCGCCGGCTACATGGCGAGACAGCCGCAACCGCGAGGCTAAAGGCGAACCAGCGCCGGTCCGACGGAGTCAATTACGGCTTCTGACACGGCCTACACCCCCGACGAGATGATGGCCGTCGTCGCGGCGCGCGAGCTCGCCGACGGGGAGGTGGTCTTCGTGGGCATCGGGCTGCCGAATCTCGCATGCAACCTGGCGCGCGCGACGCACGCGCCCAACCTCGTCTTGATCTACGAGTCGGGCGCGGTAGGAGCGGTGCCTGAGCGCCTGCCGGTGTCGATCGGCGACCCGGCGCTCGTCACCGGCTCGCTCATGGTGTGCGGCATGGCCGACGTGTTTCAGCTGTTCCTGCAGAACGGCCGGATCGAGGTCGGTTTTCTGGGCGGCGCGCAAGTCGATCGCTTCGGCAACATCAACACGACGGTGATCGGGCCGTACGAGCGCCCCGCCGTGCGGCTCCCCGGGTCGGGTGGCGCGGCCGAGATCGCGGTGCATGCCCGGCGCACCCTGATCGTCGCCAAGCTCAGCCCCCGGGCTTTCCCCGAGCGCGTGGACTTCGTCACGAGCCCGGGACAGCGGTGTGGCGGCCGCGGCCGGCGCGAGCTGGGCATGCCGGGCGCGGGGCCGGTGAAGGTCATCACCGACCAGGGCGTCCTCGAAGCGGACGCGGCGACGGGCGAGATGGTGCTGGCAGCGCTTTATCCCGGCGTCACGGCCGACAACGTCCAAAAGGGCGTCGGATGGCCGCTCACCCGCCGGCCGCGGCTCGGCGCCATCGCGCCGCCGAGCGTGACCGAGCTGCGGCTGCTGCGGGATGTCCTCGCCCCGAAGGGCTTGTTTCTCCCGTCATCACGGAACGAGCATGCGGCGCGCGCTAGGCCTCGTCGCCATCTGGTCCGCGGCCGCCACGCCGGCTGTCGCGCAGCGCGAGCCAGTCTTGAAACAAGTCGGCGTGCCGCATGCCTACTACTGGCGCGAGATGTACGTCCCGCAGGTGACGAGCGGTCCGAGCGCCGTCACGTGGTCGCCCGACGGGACGGAGCTGATCTACTCGATGCAGGGCTCGCTGTGGCGGCAACGGATCGGCTCGCGGGTCGCGCAGCAACTGACCGCAGGCGCAGGCTACGACTACCAGCCCGACTGGTCTCCCGATGGACGGCTCGTCGTGTTCGCCCGGTACGCGCACGACGCGATCGAGCTGCAGCTGCTCGACCCCGCCTCCGGGAGCGTACAGCCCGTCACGGCCAACGGCGCCGTCAACGTCGAGCCGCGCTGGTCGCCCGACGGCACGCGCATCGCGTTCGTCTCGTCCGCCTACAACCGGCGGTGGCACATCTTCACGGTCGCCATGGAGGCCGGCGCGCCCGCGGAAGGGACGGTCACGCGGCTGACCGAGGACAACGACAGCCGGCTGCCGCGCTACTACTACAGTGTGTGGGATCAGTACCTCTCACCCACGTGGTCGCCGGACGGACGCGAGCTGATCATCGTCGCGAACCGCGGGCACATTCACGGGACCGGCGGGTTTTGGCGCATGACCGCGACCCCCGGCGCGCCCCTGCGCGAGCTCCGGTACGAAGAGACCACCTGGAAGGCCCGCCCCGACTGGTCGCCCGACGGAACGCGCGTCGTCTACAGCTCCTACCTCGGCCGCCAATGGCACCAGCTGTGGCTCATGATGAGCGAAGGCGGCGATGTCTTTCCGCTGACGTATGGTGAGTTCGACGCGACCGCGCCGCGCTGGTCGCGAGATGCCAAGCACATCGCCTACATCTCGAACGAAGGCGGGAACACCACTCTGTGGGTGATCGACGTACCGGGCGCTCAGCGGCGGCAGATCGTCGCCGCGGAGCGGCGCTACCGCGAGCCCGTGGGCCGGCTGCGCCTCGTCGTCGTGGATGCGGCGGGCCGCCCGCTGCCCGCCCGCGTTTCGGTTACCCGGTCTGACGGCCGGGCCTATGCCCCGGACGACGCCTGGCGTCACGCCGATGAGGCGTTCGATCGCGCCGAGCGCGAGTTCGAATATGGCTACTTCCACACCGCCGGTGCGGCCAACCTCACGCTACCCGCAGGAGCTCTGCGGGTCGAAGTATGGCACGGACCGGAATACCGCGTGGCGCGGGTGGACGTGACGGTCCCGGCGGGTCGGACGGTGACCAAACGGCTGGTGCTCGAGCGGCTGGCGAACCTGCCGGCCCGCGGCTGGTGGAGTGGTGACCTCCACGTGCACATGAACTACGGCGGCGCGTACCGCAACACCCCGGAACATCTCGCCTTCCAGAGTCGCGCCGAAGACCTGCACGTGGTCGAGAATCTGATTGTCAACAAGGAGCAGCGGATCCCGGACATTGCGTACTTTCGCACCGATCCGGACCCCGCCTCGACACCGGGCCTTCTGTTGCTGCACGATCAGGAGTATCACACCAGCTACTGGGGCCACACCGGGTTGCTCGGCCTGCGCGACCACTACGTGCTGCCCGAGTACGTCGGCTATCCCAATACTGCGGCCGCGAGCCTGTACCCGATGAACGCCGACGTGGCGGACCTCGCGCACGCGCAGGGCGCCGTGTTCGGCTACGTCCATCCGTTCGACACGCAGCCGGACCCGACCGACACGACGGAACGGCTCACCTACGAGTTACCGGTGGACGCGGCGCTCGGGAAGGTCGATTACCTGGAAGTGATGGGATACTCGGACCACCGCATCACGTCCGGTATCTGGTACCGGTTGCTGAACTGTGGCTTCCGCATACCGGCGGGGGCGGGCACCGACGCGTTCCCGAACTTCGCGTCCCTGCGCGGTCCGCCGGGGTTAGTGCGGGTGTTCGTGCGCAGCGGTCCGGCGCTCGACCGCCGTAGCTGGATGGCCGGCCTCAAGGCGGGCCGAACGTTCGTGACGAACGCTCCGCTGCTCGAGTTCACCCTGGGTGGACGCGAGATCGGAGATGAGATCCGGTTGCCCGCTGGGGGGAAGCGGCTCACCGCTCGCGTTGGTCTCCGCTCGAGCGTCCCGATCGATCACCTCGAAGTCATCGGCAACGGCAGCGTGGTCGCCACCATCCCGCTCAGGGGCGATCGCACGACCGCGAGCGAGACGGTCTCCGTCCTCGTCACGCGCAGCGGCTGGTACGTGCTGCGCGCCTGGAGCGACCGGCCGGTCACGCCGATCCTCGATCTCTACCCGTTCGGCTCGACCAGCCCGGTCTACGTGCGGGTAGGGCGGCAGCCGGTGCGCTCGCGGGAGGATGCCGACTTCTTCGTGCGCTGGATCGACCGGCTGGACCAGGCGGCGCGGGCGCACGAGGCGTGGAACACGCCGGAGGAGTGGGAACACGTGCTGGGGCTGCTCGCGCGGGCGCGCGCGGTGTACGCGGAGCAGGCGGGCAGCTCTGCTCCCTGAATCAGGGCCGCCCGATCAGGATCTCGCGCTGCGCGGCGACTGTCTCGGCTCCAGCGGGTGTCACGGCCACTTCGAGCAGGTAGCGCCCGGGCGCGAGCCCCGAGAGATCGATGGCGAGCGTGCGGGGCGCGATCGACGCGCTCTCGGGCATCTCCTGCCACTCGAGGCGAACGTCGCGCCGCGGGCCGGCGAGGCCCAGAGACTCGACGGCGCGACGCAGCCATCCGGTGCGCTGGCGGGACAGCGTGAGTGAGACGCCCACGGCTCCGGCCGCGGGATCGGCCCCGTATAGCTCCCAGAAGACGCCCAGCTTCCGGTCGGTAGAGACACGGGTGGACCCGTACGCATGCGGCACGACCGCATCGAGCGTCGCCGGAAGGGAATCGGCTGGGTCGAAGAGCAGCAAATCGGAGATCGCCGGGTGATAGGGCGATCGCCGAAGCGGGGTCACGCCGTAACGGGCCCGCGCCACGTGGCGCTCGCCCGGGGCCACGGCCTCGAGCGACATCAGGAGCGGTCCGCACGGCGCGGTCGCACTGAGCACGCGTGCCCCGGCAATGACGCCTGAGTCCCGCGACAGCGCCAGCGTGCGCTCGTCCGCGGCGAGTGCGAGCGCACTCGTCACAGCGCGCTGCGCGAACAGCGTGTCGCTCGACAGGTCATACGCCGCAACGACGACACAGGAGTCGTCCCGCCGGAACACCGCTTGCTGGTGGTCGAGGTACTCGAATGCCTTCGCATAGGGCGGCGCGTACGACTCCCGCGCTTGCGGGGGGTCGAAGCTCCAGTCTTCGGGCTTCGCGTTCCCCGGATCGTCCAACGCGCGTGCCCCGGCCGCGAAATGGAAAGTAGGCGAAGCCAGGTGTCCCGTGACGTAGGGATCTGATTGAACCAGCGGCGACCTGGGCGGTTCCCGCGTCCAGAACATCGGCCATCCATAGCGCAGCATCACGTTGCGGAGATCATCTTCCCAATAGAGGCCGTAGGTCGTGCGGCGACCCTGCTCGATGCGGACCATCGTCTGGCGCGCGAAGTGTTCCGTGCGGCGGTCGTTGCCGGCGAGCGAGTAGAGCGGCTGGGCGAGCCACCACCACCGGGCCTCGAGCGCCGCGCGCCCAACGCAGTCCAGGCTGCGATACCGGCCGGCGAGCTCGCCCTCGAGCAGGGAAGAGATGTCGTTCCAGCGGCACCGCTCGTCTTCCGGCATGCCGGCGAGAGCGGCCGCGAACAAGCTGTCGGCTCCCACAAAATCGCGCTCGACGTGCCGCACCAGACCGCCCAGCGCCTCGCACCACCACCCAACCGCACGACATTGAACCGCGACTTCAGCCGCCAGCCGTGGTTGGCCGTCTTCCAGCAGGTAGCGCACCCGCTGGCCGGCGATCCACTCGTCTCCGGGGAGGGCGGCGCCGGCCTCGTCGAGTGTCGCGAGGAGTTTGGCACGAGCCTGGCGAATAGACCGGGGTTCCGGCGGGGCGCTGTCCTCGTCGGCAGCGCCATCAGACCAGTAGCGGATCCGCCCGATGATTTCGTAGCGCCCGCCGTTAGAGCCGGACGGGCGCTCGGGGAGTCTGGCCCGGCGCGTGACCTCGAACGCGTCCCGGGCCCGGCGAGCCGACTTGAGGACGGCGAGCGAGTCGGTCGGGCCAGTGCGGCACCAGCCCGCGATCAGGCAGACAAAAGGAAGGAGGGTCACGGTAACGCTCCGCTGCCAACATACGGCCGTCCGGCGCGCTCCGCGAGCTTGACTCCCGGGGGACGCGGGGTAATGTCGGCGCCGTGATCCCGCGCGACCTGAACGCCGCCCACTGGTTCGTCGACCGCCATATGGAGGAAGGCCGGGATGGCCGGCTGGCGATCATCCACGAAGGCTGCCGGCTCACCTACGGCGACGTGTACGCCGGGGCAAACCGGTTGGGCAACATGCTGCGGCGGCTCGGCGTTACGATGGAGCAGCGGGTGGTCCTGCTGCTGCACGACGGCCCGGAGTTCGTGTGGAGCTTCTGGGGCGCGCTCAAGATCGGCGCCGTGCCCGTTCCGACCAATACCCTGCTCAAGCCGCGCGACTATGAATACATCCTGAGCGACAGCCGGGCTGCGGTCGTGATTGTGAACGAGCCACTCGCGGCCGTCGTGGAGGAGCTGCGCCCCCGGCTGAGGGATCTCACGCACCTGGTGGTCGTGGGCCAGGCCGCGCCCACCCAGCTCGCGTATGCCGAGCTGGTCGGGTCGGAGCGCCCCGAGCTCACGCCCGCCGTCACCACCAAGGATGACGTGGCCTTTTGGCAATACACGTCGGGCACCACGGGAACGCCCAAGGCGGCCGTCCACCTGCACCACGACATGCTCGTGTGCTGCGAAGCGTTCGGCCGGCACGTGCTCGAGATCGGGCCGGAGGACCGCACCTTCTCGGTCGCCAAGCTGTTCTTCGCTTACGGCCTGGGCAACGCGCTGTACTTCCCGTTCCACGTCGGCGCCTCGACGGTGCTGTATCCGGGCCGACCCGAGCCGGCGAAGGTGTTCGAGGTCATCACGCGGGAGCGCCCCACGCTGTTCTACGCGGTTCCCACGGCGTACGCGGCGATGCTGCAGGTACCCGACGCCGAGCGGCTGTACGACCTGCGATCGGTCCGGGTCTGCAGCTCGGCGGGCGAGCCGCTGCCCAGGGTGCCACACCTTCATCGCGAACCGCCGCGGCAGGGTGCGTCCCGGCTCGAGCGGGACCGTCGTGCCCGGCTACGAGGCGACGCTCGTGGACGACGTCGGCCGCGAGGTGGCGGTCGGCGAGGTGGGCAATTTGATGGTCAAGGGCGACAGTGCGTGCTCGTGCTACTGGAACGAGCACGAGCGCACCAAGCAGACGATCGAAGGCGAGTGGGTGCGGACCGGCGACAAGTACACCCGTGACGCCGACGGATACTTCTGGTACGCCGGTCGGACCGACGACATGATCAAGGCGGGCGGCATGTGGGTATCGCCGGCGGAAGTCGAGAGCGCGCTCGCCGAGCATCCGGCCGTCGTGGAAGCGGGCGTCGTGGGTGCGGAGGACAAGGACGAGCTCGTGAAGCCGCTCGCGTTCGTGGTGCTCGCGCGGGGCCACCTGGCGAGCCCGGCGCTCGAGGCCGAGCTCAAGGCGTTCGTGAAGGAGCGCCTCGCGCCCTACAAGTACCCGCGCTGGATCGTGTTCGTGGATGAGCTGCCGAAGACGGCGACGGGCAAGATCCAACGCTTCAGGCTCCGGCAGATGGCGAAAGAGACTGTCAGGACAGGCCACGGCTAGACGCACAGCTGTTCACTGCATCACCAGCAGTAACACGTCGTACAACGCATGCGTCCACGCCGTAATGCCAAACCCGCGCGCGAGGTACAGCCCCGAAAAGAACAGCCCCGCGACCATCCGGAACGCGAACGAATAGAGCTCCCAGCGGTCGCCGTAGGGGCCGATGTAGTGAAACGCCGAGAAGATCGCGGCGCCGGCGACGGTGGCCGCGATGCCGGCGGTGAGGGGGCGCCAGCCGAGCAGGGCCCGAGCGGCGGCGGCGAGCGCGCCTACGAGCAGCACGCGGAACAGCAGCTCCTCGTAGATCCCTGCCCCCAGGGAGACCATCAGCCGCGTCCACCAGTCCATCTCGTGTCCCCGCCCTCCGGGGAGCGCGAGCGTCTGCAGCATGCCGAGCACGCCGGAAGTCACGCTCCCCACCACGAAGCCGAAGATCAGCGCGAGCGCGATCGACTCGCCCAGCATCGCCGCAAACACGCCGCCCCGGAGCCGCGACCCGTGGGCGCGCATGTCGCGCATGACGAGCCACAATCCCGCACCGATCAGACAGACCATGAAGAGCGGCGGGCCCCACGCGCCGGCCACGGTCGTGAACAGGGATTGCAAGATTGCGTCCGCGCCGTTGCGGATGGAGCGCGCGCCGTGCGCCAGCAGCACCGCGAGCACCTGGTAGAACACGAGCAGCGGGAGCGCGAACAACAGGCTGTAGCGCGGGGCGCGACTCACCTGCCAGTAGGAGCTTCGGGAGGAAACAGAGGAGAAGGCGGTCCCGGTCATAGGGTCAGGAATCTATCGACGGTTCGGCGCTTGCGACGGTTTCGGCTCGCCGGTATGCTACCGCGCCATGAAACGCACGCACCTCTCGCTCGCCTTCCTTATTCTCGCCGCCGGTGCGTCCCACGCGCAGCGCCCCGTCCTCGAGCGGGGCCGGGACTTGGGCATCCCCTTCGAAGGCACGACTGGGCCACTCAACGCCATCACCGATGTGACCGGTGTCGAAGTGGGCCACCGCACGCTCGTGGCGGGAAGCGGCAAGCTCGTCGTGGGGAAGGGTCCGGTCCGCACGGGCGTCACCGCGGTCTTCCCCCGCGGCAAGGACTCCGACGACCCCGTGTTCGCCGGGTGGTTCACGATGAACGGCAACGGTGAGATGACGGGGACGACCTGGGTGGAGGAATCGGGGTTCTTGTGGGGCCCCGTGATGATCACCAATACGCACTCGGTCGGGGTCGTGCGCGACGCGGTGATCGAATGGGTGGTGCGCCGCGGACGCATGCAGAGCGACGAATGGTCGTTGCCGGTGGTGGCGGAGACGTGGGACGGCGGGCTCAACGACATCAACGGCTTTCACGTCACGAAACAGGATGCCTGGGCTGCGATGGACAGTGCCCGTGGCGGTCCCGTCGTCGAGGGCAGCGTCGGAGGCGGCACGGGAATGGTCTGCAACCAGTTCAAGGGAGGGATCGGCACGGCCTCGCGGCGGCTCGACCAGCAGGATGGCGGGTACACCGTGGGCGTGTTGGTGCAGTGTAACTACGGGAGACGGCGCGCCCTGCGCATTGCCGGCGCGCCGGTCGGTCAAGAGATTTCGGACCTCGTGCCGTGCCGCGCCCCGTGCAGCGGCGTGCGCTCGGGAGGGGGGGCGGCCATCCCGCCCGACGTGGGCTCGATTATCATCGTGGTCGCCACCGACGCGCCGCTCTTGCCCCACCAGCTGAAGCGCGTCGCCCGCCGCGCGGCGCTCGGCGTGGGCAGGTTGGGTGGGGTCGCGTCCAACTCGTCGGGCGACATCTTCATCGCGTTCTCCACGGCGAACCCGCATGCGTCGCGCGATTCCGGGCTGGCCCAGGTCTCCATGGTCGCGAATGACCGGATCACCCCCTTCTTCGAGGCGACCGTGCAGGCTACCGAAGAGGCGATCGTCAACGCCATGCTCGCTGCCCAGACGATGACCGGCGCCGACGACCTCACGGTGTTCGCCCTCCCGCACGATCGCCTGCGCGACGTGCTCAAGCGATACAACCGGCTCACTCGGTGAGCGCCGCGTGAGCCCTCACAACGGCTCGTTCCCTCCGCTCAAGGCCGCCGATCTGCGGGTCCGCCCGCTCGCTCGCGCGGAGACCATCCCGTCGGCCTGGTACACGGACCCCCGGTTCCACGCGCTCGACCGCGACGCGATCTTCGCGACCACCTGGCAGCACGTGGCCGACAGCCATCAGCTCGCCCGGCCCGGTGACCATGTGATCGCTGAAGTGGCGGGCGAGCCGATCATCGTGGTGCGGGGGAAGGACGGCGCGTTGCGCGGGTTCTTCAACGTGTGCCGCCACCGCGGTGGGCCGCTCGCCATGAAGGACGGCAACGACGGCTGGACGTATCGGCTCGACGGAGTGTTGCGGGGCGTGCCGCATTTCAATCGCGTGGAGCTGTTCGATAAGCGCGACTACGGCCTCACACCCGTCCACCTCGCGGAATGGGAGGGGCTGGTGTTCGTGAACCTGGCCGAGCGTCCCAGGCCGCTCGAGACGTACCTCCAGGACGTCAGGGAACGCGTCGCGCCGACCCGAATCGGCAAGCTCGCGTTCGCCCGCCGGGTCGACTACGACGTGCGGGCGAACTGGAAGGTGTACGTCGACAACTACCTCGAGGGCTATCATGTGCCCTACGTGCATCCCGAGCTGTACTCGCTGTACGACTATGAGGGATATGTCACCGAGGTGCACGACTGGTACTCGGTCCAGGTGGGCCCGCTCAAGGACGACAGCAACGTATACACCGCGGGCGGGGGCGAAGCGCTCTACTACCAGGTCTTCCCGAACCTGATGCTCAACGTCGTGCCGGGCCGGCTGCAGTCCAACCTGGTCATCCCGGTCGCGCCCGATCGCTGCAAGGTGATCTTCCGCTACTACTACGACGACGTCGCGTCGGCCGCGGCGCGCGGGCGGATCGAAGCGGACATCGCGTTCTCGGACAAGGTACAGCACGAGGACGCGGAGATCTGCGAGCGGGTGCAGCAGGGGCTGGGCTCGCGGGCGTATGACAAGGGCCGCTTTTCCGTGCGATTCGAAGAAGGCGTCTATCACTTTCAGAAACTCTTGAAGCATGCCTACCGGACCTGGCTCAAGCGCTGATGGCGGATCTCAAGCGCCAGCTCGGCCTGCTCGACTCGACGATGATCAACGTCGGGACGATCATCGCGTCCGCGATCTTCATCGTGCCGAGCGTGATCGCTCTCAATCTGGGGGCGTCGCTGCCCACGATCCTCGTGTGGGTGGTGGGCGGCGCGGTGTCACTGCTGGGCGCTCTCTCGGCAGCCGAGTTGGGCGCAGCGATGCCCAACGCGGGCGGCATCTACGTGTATCTGAGCAGGGCCTACGGGCCGCTGTGGGGGTACCTGTACGGCTGGTCGAGCGGCGTCGTGATCAACCCCGCCTCGATCGCCGCGATCGCGCTGGGATTCGCGACGTACGTCGGTTTCTTCTTTCCGCTCGGTGACGGCGGCACCAGGGCCGTCGCGGTCGCGTCGATCGTGGGGCTCACCGTACTCAACTCGCTCGGCGTCAGGCTCGGAGCGATCACGCAGAACGTGCTCACCCTGACCAAGATCGGGCTCGTGATCGTGTTGATCGTCGTCGGATTCGTGCTGCCCGGTGGCAGCGTCGCGAACCTGGCGCCGCTCTGGTCCGATCTTCCGCTCGCCAAGCAGATCGCGTCGTTCGGCGTCGCGCTCGTGGCGGTGCTGTGGGCCTATGACGGATGGATCGAGATCACCTACGTCGGGAGCGAGGTGAAGGACCCGGAGCGAAACATGCCGCGGTCCATCATCCTGTCGACGTTCATCGCCATCGCGCTCTATTGCTTGGTGACCGCGTCGTTCGCCTACGTGCTCTCGCCGGCGAAGATGGGCGCGTCGTCCCTCGTGGCGTCCGATGCGGCGAAGGTCACGCTCGGTGCCGCGGGAGCGGGGCTCGTGGCTGTGGCGATCATGACGGCCACCCTCGGCTCCAACAACGGGATCGTGTTGACGGCGGCGCGCGTACCGTACGCGATGGCGCGCGACGGCTTGCTGCCCCGCTGGCTGGCGACCGTGCACCCGCGCTTCTTGACGCCGATTCCGTCGCTCGCCGTACAGGCGGTCGTCGCGATCGGCTTGACCCTGATTTCGACCGATCCGTCGTGGAAGAACACGTACAATCACCTCTTCACGTACGTGGTCCTGGCCGAGTTCGTGTTCTACGGCATGTCGTGCGGCGCGGTCATTGTGCTGCGGCGCAAGGAACCCGACATGGTGCGCCCCTACAAGGCGTGGGGCTACCCCGTCACCCCGATCGTCTTCATTCTGTTCGCGATCTGGCTGCTGTATAACACGGCCCGGGAGCAGCCGGGGGACGTAGCGATGAGCACGCTGCTCGTGCTCGCCGGGTTACCCCTCTACTGGTGGCAGCGCCGGCTTGCCGCCCGGGTCGCGGCGACTCCCTAACGCTCCTACTCCCTGTCCGTGCCGGGCTTCTGGAGGTGCTGCAGAACCGTTTCTACATCCTTGCGGGTGTCCGCGTACTTGAGCGCGCCCGCAACTGCTTGCAGCCGCGGGATGCCGAGCTGGCGGGGCAGCGTGAACTGGAATGCTTCGACCACCCAACGCCGTACCACCCGACGGTCGTCGTTCAGGTGCGCGGCCAGCAAGTCGAGGGCGTGGGCGCTGCCGCGGTTCGCGAGCGCCGCGAGGACGTGCGCGGCGAAGTGGTCCGTGCCGAGCAGCGCTTCGATGTGCGGGATGGCGCCGGTATCTCCCGTCTGTGCGATGATCCGGTAAGCCGCTTCCTGGATCACGTCCTGATACGAGGGGGTGGCGAGCCCCCAGGCGATGGCGCTGTCGCGCGCGGTGGAGTCGGCGCGGACGAGCGCGGTGAGCGCCGCAGCCCGCACCTCGTAGCTCGGGTCGGTGCGAAACGTCGCGCGCGCGAGCTCGGCGGCGCGCGGACCGCCGAGCTGGCCCAGCGCCGCGATGGCGGCGCGCCGCACCAGCGCCGAGGTATCACGCAGGGCGGCCGCGAGCGGCGCCGCGCTGCTCGTCGCGGGCAGCTCGGCCAGCGCCTCGACCGCCCCCGCGCGCGTGCGGAAATAGTCGGAGCCCGTCGCCGCCTCGGCGAGCGCGGCCACGGCCGCGGCGTCCGCCGGGCGCTGCGCCAGCTGCTCGATCGCCCACTCGCGATTCCACAGATCGGGATCCCGCTTGAGCTGGGTGGCGAGCCACGGGGTCGGCTGGTCGAACGTGAGCTCCTTGAGGATCGTATTGCCGTCGTCGAACACCACCATGGTCGGTGCGCCGGCGAGCGCCGGGATCTCGATCGTCTGCTCCCGGGCTGCGAGCTCGGCCCGCCGCACGACATCCCCGGTCGCGGTCCCCACACGGATCGTCACCGGCATGCGGAACACCTTCGGGGTCTCGAACGCCAAGCCGGTGCTGTCCGCCTTGCTTGAGTCCGTTTGGGTCTGTTTGACCGTGAGGGTCAGCTTTCGAGCCGTCGAGTCGTAGGCCGCCGTCACCACGAACCGGGGGTGCCCCGCGTCGTACACCCACTGGCTCCAGAACCAGTCGAGATTCTCACCCGTGGCGTCGAGCACGGTCTGGCGCAGATCGTCGGAGGTCGCGTTGCCCAGCGCGTGCCGCGTGAGGTACAGACGCAGCGACGCCCAGAACCGCTCGGGACCGAGGTAGCGCTCGAGCATGCGCAGCACCAGTGCGCCTTTGGGATACACGTTGTTCGAGCCGCGCGCCGCGAGCGGCATGCGGCGCCGCCTGTCGATCTCGAGATACTGGCGGTACTCGTCCAGGTAGTAGTCGTCCTCGGCGCGGGGCCCGAGCTTCACGCGCCAGTACTGCCCCGGGAGGAACTCGGCGAAGCCTTCGTTGAGCCACATGTTGGCCCAATTCTCGAGGGTCACGTAGTCGCCGAACCATTGGTGGGCCAGCTCGTGGGGGATCAGGATCCACTGATACCAGGGTCGGTCGAGATAGGCGCGCTCGTCGGGCAGCCAGTCGATGAGCGTGGTGGCGCTCACGTTCTCCATCCCGCCGAAGAAATCCGCGACCGTGGTCTGCGCGTACTTGGCCCAGGGGTAGCGGACGCCGGTCAGGCGGGAGTACACCTCGATCATGTCCGGTGTGACGCCGAACAGCCGGCGGGCGCGACTCGAGTCGGCGCGGTACACGTAATAGTCCACCGGAATGCCGCGCCACGTGTCGGCGAGCCGGACGAGCGGTGCGACGATGATGGACACGAGATAGGTGGCGCTGCTCGGGTCCTGGCGCCACGTGACGGTGTGCGTCCCGTCTGGGTTCCTCCGGTCGGCCACCAGCCGGCCATTCGACACCACCGTGTACTGCCGCGGCACGGTGGCGGCGAGCTCCCACGTCATCTTGTCGTTCGGGAAGTCGTACGTCGGAAACCAGTAATGGTTATTGTCGTCCTCGCCCTGGCTCCAGATCTGTTGCGGCCGGTGCTCGCGGCCCTCGGGCTCGATGAACGTCAGCCCGCGGCCGTTGTCGATGCGCGCGTGGTAGTCGATCGAAAAGCGCAGCGTGTCGTGGAAGGCGAGCGGGCGCGCGGGGTACACCACGAGCGTGTCCCCGTGGGCGGCGCTGCGGAGGGTCGTGCCGCGGGCGTCGACGACACGCGACACGACGACCTGTTTGCCCGCGTCGAGGATCACGGAGTCCAGTCCCGGCCGCAGCGCCACCAGGGTGGTCGTCACACGGCCGTCGAGCGAGGTCGAGTCCCAATCGAAGTTTCGGACCTCGATGCGCTGGTGTACCAGGTCGTAATCGTGGGATCGCGTGTAGGCGTCGTTCACCACCCGCTCCGCGTTCGACTGTGCGGCGAGGGAGGTGCGGGAGGCAACGGCGAGACCGAGCAGGATGACGGCGAGGAGGTGGGGGCGCATCCCGTAATGTAGCCTGGACGGGCGCCCCTTCTCGGTGCAGAATTCGGCGGCCGCCACCACGCCCTTCTATAGGAGATTCGGCATGAAAGCGACGTTCGGTACCATCCTGCTCGCCGTTTGCGCCCTGCCCATGGCCGGGGTCCTACACGCCCAGAACCCGGTCTCGGACGGATTCCGGTTCGTGCAACAGCGCCAGGCTAAGAACATCATCGCGGCCGCCGAGGAGATGCCGGCCGACAAGTACGGGTTCAAGCCGACGCCCGCCCAGATGAGCTTCGGCGACGTGATCGCTCACCTGATCGGTGATGGGAACGACTACCTGTGCAGCGCGGCGACCGGTCAGAAACTGCCGGAGCGCCCGAAGTTCTCGGGGTCCGACCCGAAGGACAAGCTCCTCGCCGGTCTGAAGGATTCGTTCCAATACTGCGCGACCGCGCTCGGGACGCTCAAGGACGCGCAGCTGGCCGACAGCACGCCGTTCTTCGGCGGCCGCAATGCCACGCGCGGGCTGGCGGCGCTGATCACCGTGGCCGACTGGGCCGATCACTACAGTCAGATGGCGATCTACCTGCGGCTGAACGGATTGTTGCCGCCGACGGCCAAGAAGGCCTAGCCGTCCCGCAGGATCTCCCGCGCGGCGTTGTAGCCGCAGGCGCCCATGACGCCGCCGCCCGGGTGCGTCGCCGAGCCGCAGAGGTACAGGCCCTTGATCGGGGTGCGGTAGTCGGCGTACCCGGGTAGCGGGCGCAGGAAGAAGAGCTGTGACAGGGTCATGGCGCCCTGGAAGATGTTCCCCCCCGTGAGGCCGAAGCGGCGCTCCAGATCGAGCGGCGAGAGCACCTGCCGGTCGATCACGGAGCGCTTGAAGTTCGGCGCGTATTCGTTGAGGATGTCGAAGCAGCGATCGGCAAACTGATCCTTCACCTGGTCCCACGTAGCGTTGCGCAGCTGGTACGGCGCGTACTGCACGAAAAACGACATGACGTGCTTGCCGGAGGGCGCGACGGTCGTGTCCACCACGGACGGAATGGTGCACTCGAGAATCGGATCCGCCGACGGGCGTCCGTACTTGGCGTCGTCGTACGCCCGCTCGATGTAGTCGAGCGTCGGCGCCAGGTGGATCGTGCCGCGCAGGTGTCCGTTCGGCGGCAGGCCGCTGCCGCGCACGGCGGTGAAATCCGGAAGCTCCGACAGCGCCACGTTGATCTTGAGCGAGGCGCTCGCGTAGTCGATGTTTTTCACGGCGGCGACGAACTCGGGCTCCAGCTCCTGCTGCTCGAGCAGCTGCAGGAACGTGACGTGCGCGTCGGCGTTCGAGACGACCTTTTTGGCCTGGAACTCGGTTCCATCCTCGAGCGCCACGCCCTTCACCCGCCCGCGGCGGGTGACGATCCTAGCCACCGGACTGTTCACGCGGATCTCCGCCCCGCGCGCCCGCGCCGCGGACGCGAGCGCCTGCGAGATACCCCCCATCCCGCCTCGCACGTAGCCCCACATGCCCCGCACCCCGTTGCACTCGCCCATCACATGGTGGAACAGCACGTACGCGGTGCCCGGCACCGAGGGCGACGCCATCGCGCCGATGATGGCGTCGGTCGCGAGCGCGATCTTCAGCTCCTCCGACTCGAACCAGCGATCGAGGATGGGCCGCGCGGCGCCCGTCAGGATCTCGAGCGCCGCCGGGCCCGCCCGCCCCAGCTTCAGAAAGCGCCACCCGAGCCCCGCCAGCTGCGCCAGGTTCTTCGGCCGGAATGACCAGGGATTGGGCGGTGTCTGGAGCAAGGTGGGCTCGATGAAATCCGCCACCCGCTCGAGCATCGCTTCGTAGCGCGGCAATGCCTCGGCATCCCGCTCGGAGAACTTGGCGACTTGCTGCCGCGTCAGCTCTTTGTCGGGTCCCATCAGCAGGAACCGTCCGTCGGGGAACGGCGTGAACGACGAGGGACTGCGCGGCAGGAGCTCGAATCCGTGGCGGGGGAGCTCCAGATCGCGGATGATCTCCGGCCGCAGCAGGCTGTTCACGTAGGCGGCGGTGGACACCTTGAACCCCGGCCAGAGCTCTTCCGTCACGCACGCGCCTCCCACCACGTGGCGGCGCTCGAGCACCAGCACCCGCCTCCCGGCGCGGGCGAGATAAGCGGCGGTGACGAGGCCGTTGTGGCCGGCCCCGACGATGATGATGTCGTACGACCCGGACATGACGATCCCTTCGCTGGACCCAGTGCGGTGCAGTATGTTACGGGCTGGGAAGCGACGCGAGCGACCCGATGATGCAGTCCCCGATCCGTTTCGTGCGGCTCTTAGCGATCGCCTGGTGTGCCGTGCATCCGCTCGCGAGCACCGGATGCGCCCGCCACAAGACCGACGCTACTGCGGCGGCCCCCGCTCCGGCCCCGGAGCCGCGACTCCCCGTCGCGCTGCGCGTCACCAACAGTAACTGGTCGGACGTGAGAATCTACGTCGTCCGGGGCACGATGTCGTTGCGCCTCGGCACGGTGACCACCAACAGTACCGTGGACTTCATGATCCCGGCGGACTTCCTGAGCGGGGCGGGGACCGTGACGCTCGTGGCGGACCCAGTTGCCGGGAGGGGGCACTGGGCCACGTCCCTGCCCGCGATCTCGGCGGGCGACGAATTCGAGCTCGTCGTCGAGAACTTCCTGCAGTACTCGCACCTCGTGGTGCGCTAGGGCCGGCGCTGTGGCCGCTCGAGCAGCGAGCCCAGCTCGGGCGACACTTGCAGACCGAAAATCTCCCTGGTCGGCGCGGTGACCACGATGGACCGCGGTCCGGGCGCTCCTTGGCTGCCCGTTGGGCCGGCACTCCCAGCCTGCCCGGGCGCCCCGTCCACCGCATCGGGGCAGCGCCGGTTGCTCGTGTCCGTGCCGCCCTGGCCGCCCTTGCCGCCCCTCCCGCCCGCACCACCGGGCCCGCCCGGGCCACCAGCCCCACCGGGGCTTCGGCCCGCCACGATCCCTGCGAGGAATGGGTTGTCGATCGGCACGATCACGTTGATCCGCCCGCCGCGTCCCCCCGATCCACCCGGTCCGCCGTTGCCGCCGTTCCCTCCCGGGGCCCCGGGCTGCGCCGGGCAGCCCGCGGCGCCGGCGGAACCATCGGTCCCCTTCGTGCCGGCAGCGCCGGTGCCGCCCCGGCCACCGCGCGAGTCGAGCACCAGCCAGTCGGCGGGCGGAATGGCGCTGGCGTCCTGTAACACGTAGAACTGCGGCGCGAGCCCGACCTGGATACCCGCCACGAACAGCTTGTCGTAGAACGGCGAGCGCAGCACGGCGAGCCGCACCGTCGCATCCGGGCCGTTGTCCCCCGCCTCGCCTGGACCGCCGGGCTCACCGGAGAACACGAACGTATGCGGCATGCAGCTGTAGTCGGGCGGCACCACGACAGTGTTCGTGACACTCGGCTTCGCCTGGAGCGAGGCGGTCAGCCGGAAGCCCGTCGTCGCCGTGAGGAGCGGGTCGGCGTTCGTGACCCAGTCGCCGTCCTGCTGCGTGACCGCCTCGGGGCTGGTGCGGTCGAGAAAGATCACGTGCAGCCGCGGCGGGTGCTTCTTGTCATAGGAGCGGGCGAACGGCACCCGGGAGCCGTCCATGAGCACGGCTTCGTAGAACGTCGGGATCACGGCGCCGGGGCAGGCCCGCGTGTACGTGGTCACGATGCGAATGTCCCGGATCTGCGCGACAAGGCCGGGGTCGGGGGCGAAGCCCTCCGGCGGGCCGTGGGAGCAGCCGACGGCGAGAAGCGTTGCACTGAACGACGTCAAGCAACGACGTAGCACGGAGGCGTCGCTCATGGGCTCTCGTCCCGCACGAATCTTCCGCTCTCGGCCTCGAACACCCGGATGCGGACGATCACTCCCGCGCGCCGGTCGTCCACCATTCGTACGTGCACGATCTTCCGATCCGCCGTGGGCCGGTACAGGATCCAGCTGCCCGGGGGCGCGACGGCCACGATCCCGTCGCAGGAGCGGGACTTCGGCCGGGGCTGGCGACCGGGTGGGACGCCGGGGATCCACACCCGGCACTGGCCGGGCTTCGGGAGATGCCCGGGCGGGACGCCCAGCGTCGCCGCCGTGCTCGGGCCCTCGGTGCGGGCCTCGGGAACGACGAGCACAGTCCGCGTGGTTCGCGTGCACCCAGCCGCGACGGTAAGGCCGAGCAGGGCGATGGTAACGGGCAGCGATCGCATGCTGATCCTCGGTGTCTCAGGCGTCACAAAATGGGAAACGGGGTAGCAATAGGCAAACTTGCCGGGCCGTCGGGGGCTTCCTATTCTTCTGACCGTATGTCGGGTTTGTCGCGCCGCTCCTTCCTGCACGCGTCCGGTCTCGCGTTTCTCGCGCTCGCCGCGCGTCGCCTGGCCGCGCTCGTGCGGCCCCGGCCGGCCGACGACGTCCCGTGGAAGGTGCAGCAGGTCCTGAAGCGGCTGTTCGGCGACCGGCAGGTTCAGGACGGCCACGTCCAGCTCGATGTGCCCACGGTGGCGGCCGACGGGCGCGTCGTACCCGTGATGATCGAGTCCGACCTGCCGATGGCCACCGACCGCTACGTGAAGGCAGTGCATCTGTTGGTGGACAACAACCCCGATATCCACCTCGCCGAGTTCCGGCTCACGCCCCAGATCGGCCAGGCGTTCGTGAGCACGCGGATCAAGATGCGGATGACGTCGCCTGTTCGAGCGATCGTCGAAACGTCGGACGGCGCGCTGTGGGGCGCCGCGGCCGATGTGCGCGTCACCGTCAACGGGTGCGGCTGAGATGCCTGCCGAGCTCGGCGCCGCGCGCATCCTCGTTCCCACGGGCATTCGCCGGGGCGATGTGATCGACGTCCGCGCGCTGGTCGAGCACCCGATGGCCACAGGACTGTTTCGCGACCCCGAGGGGAAGCCGATCCCCGCCCACTTCATCAACGATGTGAGCGTGATGTACGGCGACCAAGAGGCGGCGCATTTCGTGTGGACCTCCGGCATCAGCCGCGATCCGTTCGTCGAGTTCTCCTTGCGGGCGGACCGCGAAGCAGAGCTCAAGTTCGTATGGAAGGACAATAAGGGCGGGGTATTCCAGCAGTCGGTCGACATACGCTTCATCTGACTCCGTTCCTGCTGTTTCAGGTCCTCTCCCCACTCCCCGAACGTCTCCCCGTCCGCGAGATGGCTCCCGGCGTCTACGTGGTTGTCGGTGACACAGGGCGGGGCTCCGAGGGACGCCCCAACGCCGGCTTCATCGTGACCGGCGACGGTGTCGTGGTGATCGATGCGCTCGCGAGCCCCGCACAGGGGGAACAGTTGGTGCGCGCCATCCGCTCGGTCACGCGCGAGCCGATCCGGTGGCTGGTCCTGACGCACCATCATCCCGATCATCATTTCGGCGCGGTGGTGCTGCGCCGGGCGGGCGCCCGGGTGATCGCGCATCCCGATGTCTCGACCGGCGTGGACGAGCAGAGCCGCGAGTCAGCCGAGTCGGCGTGGACGCTCGTGGTCGGGAAGCAGCAGATGGCGGGCTTCGCCTACGCCGATGTGCCCGACCGCGCGGTGGTCACGGCCGATACGCTGCGACTCGGAGCGAAGACGATCGTGATCGCACATGCCTGGCGGTGGGCGGCTCACACCGCGGGAGACCTGATCGTATGGCTGCCCGTCGAGCACGTCCTGTTCGCCGGCGACCTGCTCATCGAGGACGGTGTGACAATGGTGGTGGATGGCAGCGGGAAGGGGCTCCTCGCGGCGCTCGATACGCTCGCGGCGCTCGCGCCGCGGATCGCGGTGCCCGGCCATGGAGCCATTCCGCCTGAGCCCCAGGCGCTGATCGGACGGACGCGCGACTACATCGTGCGGCTCCGCGCCGCGATGCGCGCAGCCATCGAGCGGCACCGCTCCCTCAACCGCGCGCTCGACTCAGTCCCGCCGGCGGACGAAGGGCGTCCGGTGTCACTCCGCTCGCGCGAGCGTCGCAACGCGAATCGGGTATATCTCGAGGTCGAGAAGGAAATCATGGGATTGGAGCCCTGACCATGGTACTCACCTGGCTGGCCCTGCTCGTGCAGGCCCCGCGACCGATCTCCACGGGCGAACTCGCAGCCCTCTTTGCCCAGCGCGATTCGAACGTCAGCGTGATCGACGTGCGCGACGATTACACGCGGTATCTCGAGTCGCACATCCCCAGGGCCGTGTACCTGCACGTCGAGGAGCTGCGGGCGGCCGAGCGCGGCGTGCCGAACAAGGTGCTGGGCCTCGCGTCGTACGCGGCGCTGTTCTCGCGGCTCGGTCTCGGACCGGCCCGGCCAGTCGTGATCTATAGCGCCGGCGAGACGCGCGACATCGACGCGACCTATCTCGCGTGGATCCTCGAGGGACTGGGCCACGGGTCGGTGTATGTGCTCGACGGCGGGTTCGGGAAGTGGAGCCTCGAGAACCGCACCGTCACACGCCGCTATCCCCTGATCGAGCCGACGGCGTTCGCGCCCGCCGCGTTCACGCCGGAGCGGGCGACGCTCGAGGACGTGAACGCAGCCTTGACTGCGCGGGGCGTCATCATCGTCGATGCGCGCAGTCCGGACCAGTACGCGGGCCGCGCGGGCGCCCAGCTCCGGCGCGGGCACATCCCCGGGGCGGTCAATCATTTCTGGCAAGGGGATCTGACCAAGGTGGACTTCGCCACGGTGTGGAAGACGCGAGACGAGCTGCGGGCGAGCTACGCGGCGCAAGGGATCACCTCCGACAAGACGATCATCGTCTACTGTAACGGCGGACTCGAGTCGAGCCATGTGTATTTCGCGCTGCACAACCTGCTCGGCAACGCGCGGGTGCGCGTGTACGATGGATCGTTCACGGAATGGGCGGAAAGGCTCGAGTTGCCGGTGAAGGCGGGGGACGAACCGTAAAGGCTCCGGTGGACAAAGCGGGCTACGGTCTCATCGAAACGATACGGGTGCGCGAGGAGCGCATTCCGTTCCTCGAGCGCCATCTGGCTCGCCTCGGACGCTCACTCGGTGAGCTTGGGCTTCCCAAGCCTTCCCAGGATGTTCCCTCCCTCGTGAGGCCGTTCGCGGCCACCGGCGACGCCGCGCTGCGGGTGGAGGTGCGGGATGGCCGGGCGAGCGTGACGGTGCGCGATTTACCGTCGCTCGCGCCACCGGTGGTGATCACCGCGTCCGAGCCGCACCAGCCGTATCCCCACAAGACCACCGAGCGGGACTGCTTCTCGGATGCGGGCAAGGAGGCCGAGGTGGCGGAGGCCGACGACGCGCTGCTCCTCACCGCGGAGGGCTGGGTCGCGGAGGGGACCGTCTGGACTGTGTTCTGGTGGGATGGAGTTGCGCTGCGCACGCCGGCGCTCGACCTCGGTATCCTGCCCGGGATCGGGCGGGCGCGCGTACTCGAGCTCGTGCCGCGCGCGGAGCAGGGCCGATACCGGAAACCAGCGCTGGCGGGAAAGAGCTTGTTTCTTACGAACGCGGTGCGGGGCATCGTGCCGATCGCGTCGCTCGACGGAGCTCCGGTCCCGGCGGATCCCCGCACCGCCGAGCTGGCTCAGCGCTTCTGGCCGACCCTGTGATTCGTTAGATTCTGCTCGGCGTGGTGGCTGTAGCTCAATCGGTTAGAGCGCTGGACTGTGGCACAACGGGCCCTCTGCGGGCCCGTTGTCGTTGTAGCTAACTGTGACCGCATAGGACGGCGTGCGACGTGCTTGCGTCGTTAGGTCCGGCAAAGTACGGCAAAGTGACTATGTGCGGAGGTCGGACTCGGAGATAGCGGGGTACTCGCGGGAGTTGCCGCGCTTGCGCCGCACGAGGTCCAGGAACGCCTTCGGGTCTGGCTTCCGCAAGGTGCCCTTCTCAAACAACGCGAGGACCGTCCCCGCCAAGCGATAGCCCTCACACTGCGGACACTTGAACACCGTGCTGTCGCCGATGTTGTAGCCGCCGTCAGCGGCTGCGCCACATATCGGACATGGTATCTTGTCGGCCATTGGGCCACCTCCCTATCGTTTGTCCCCCTCAATCCTCACATACCGTACCAAGCGTAGCGGCGGGACGCCCGCCAGCTTCAAGCGCGTCTTAGGCCGCACGCCGGGAGCCCCAAGGGCGGGCGTGCCGGCTCCATGCGGATGTTGCCGGTCTAGCCGGGAACCGCTTCGATTATCGAGACACCCGCGCGAGTGTCGATCTCTCGAGTCATGGCGAACCCGCATCCCCTGAAAAGGTCCGCATACTCGCGCTGTGTTCGCTGGCGCCCGCCCATCGTCAACATCACGATGTCCAATGTCTTCGGCCAGCTCGGTCCGGGATCGTCCGGCAGAATTGCCTCGATCAGGAGCACTTTCCCGTGCTTCGGCGTCGCACGCCGTACGGCCGTCAGAATTTTGCGTGATGCCGCGTCGTCCCAGTCGTGAATGACTTCCATGATGAGATACGCGTCACAGCTCGGCAGATCGTCCTTGAAGAAATCGCCCGCCTGCAATCTCAGCCGGTCCGACCTCGCGGCGGACGCTTGCTCGATGACGTGCGGCTGATCGAACAGGATGCCGGAGGCCTTGGGCGCATTGGCCAGCACGGCCTGGAGCAGATGGCCTCGCCCACCACCAATGTCTCCAATGACGCCAAACCCCGAAAAATCATAGGCTGCCACCACACCGGCGACCTGGCCGTACGCCTTGGCCGTCATGGCGTCATCGAAAATGCGGCTCTCCTCCGGGTGCGCGGCCAGGTACCCCCAGAACCCACCTTCCAGCACCCGGTCGGCACTCGGTGCGCCGGTCCGGATGGATTGCTCGAGCTCGCCTACGACCGCCCAGAGCGCGGGTAGGCCGAACATCCGCGCCAATGGGCGCATCGATTGCGGATGATCCGCACGCAGCAACCGGGAAGCCGGCGTGTGGGCGATCAGGCCGTTCTGGTGCTCGAACACGCCGTAGGCGGACAGAAGACGGAGCACTCGATCGAGCGCCGCGCTGTCCGCCCCGGTCGCCGCCGCCAAGGCGACCGCGGTCTGAGGCGTGTCATCGAGGGCGTCAGCCACTCCCAGGTTTGCGACGGCGTGCAGGCAACGCGGCACGCAGTAGCCGCCGGCCACCTGTAGAAGAGTGTCGAAGGGATTAGATGCAGCCATGGAGTGAGATCTCCTCAACCGCCAGCGCCATTGTCTCGAGTCCGGCTAGCGGATCGCGCTTAAGCTGCGGGCCGAGCTGCTCAGGCGCAACCGCCGTGGATCGGCTTGTGGCGCTCGACTCTGCTCGTTGCGGTGTTCTTCTGGCTCATACAGTTGTGATTCCTTGTTGAGTGGCGAAGGAGCCGGGCCACACGGGCACGGCGATGATGAGCGGACCTGCGGGCATCTGGGCGAGGTGCGGCACCGCGCGGACGGGTGGAGTACCGCGTCGAGCAGCGCGCCGTTAAGTTAGGCGAGCGGCAAAGTTTCGCAGTAGCGGGCCACACCGCGCCGTTGTAAGCTGTTGTCGCACCACATGGTGGCTGTAGCTCAATCGGTTAGAGCGCTGGACTGTGGCTCCAGAGGTTGCGGGTTCAATTCCCGTCAGCCACCCCTTTAGGTCCGTAGCTCAATTGGTAGAGCACCGGTCTCCAAAACCGGGGGTTGCAGGTTCGATTCCTGCCGGGCCTGTTGGTTCGATTCCTGCCGGGCCTGTTTTGCACGCGTAGATTCGAGCCATGCCCGCGCGCCGTCGCCGTGTCGTAGATCCCACCGCCGCATTGTTGACGGCGTACGCCGCCAGCGCGCGCATCAATCAGTATCTGGTCGAGCGGCTGCCGCGCGCGATCTGGCGCGTGCCGCCGCCCGGCGGCAAGGGCCGCACCATCGCCGCGCTCGTCGCCCACCTGCACAACTGCGGGCTGCGTTATCTCGAACGCACCGACCCCGAGGGAGTCCCGGGCGAGCTCGATCGCTCGCGCGTCACACCGGCGCAGGCGGCGCGCGCCCTCGGCGCAAAAGGCCGGGCCGCCGTGCGCATCGTCGCCGCGGCGCTCGCGAATGGGCACCGCATCGTCGGATTCCCCCATGATGCGGCGCAATACCTGGCCTACTACATGACCCACGACGCGCATCATCGCGGCCAGATCGTGCAGCTGGCCCGGCAACTGGGTCACCCGATCAGCCAACAGACCATGATCGGGATGTGGCAATGGGCACGACGCGCGGCGGAGTTCACCTTCCCGTCCGGCGCAGCGGCACCTGGTGCCAAGTGAGCCCGAGCCCCAGCTGCGTCAGAGACACGCCGGGGCTGCCCTGAATCTTTCCGCCGTTGAACTTGAGTGACCCCCCCACGATGCCGAACGCCACATTGATGAAAGGGCTCACCAGCAGGTGTGGGCTCACGGGCCACTCGTATCCCACGCCGAATTGCGGCCCGATGGCCGTGGACGTGATCACGTCCGTGCCATCGTCGGCGCGATGTGTGAGGAAGTCGAGCCCGAGCTTCAGGTAGAGGGGTCGTCGCCGGCTCGGGTACCAGTACGCCGCGACGCCGAACGCCGCGAGCGACTGGTGCACCGTGTCCGCGCCCGACTCGATCGTCGCCCACCACGCGGCCACCTCGGCGCCGATGAGCACTGCGCGGCTAACGCCGCCGCCCAGGCGCAGCGCGCCGGACAGCCCGCCGCGGTTCGTCCCCTGGCAGATGTCGCACGACACACTCGCCCAGCCGCTCCCCAGGGTGGCCCCGAACCAGAAGCCGTCCCGTGCCTGGCGCTGCCGTTGGCCCGCGAGATCGCGACCGAGAGCCAGCGCAGCGAGCGAGCCGAGCAGCACTACAACGCGGGTCATGGCGAGTGGCCCATTCCTAAGGACGCGCGCCCCGCGATGAGGTGACCGTCGTCACCGCTCGCGGGCTCAGGCCGCAGCGAAGCTGGCAGTGGAGGTTGTGCTATGTTGCGTGCCTCACGTTCGCTCGCGCTCATCGTCCTCGCGGCCGCCGCCTGCGGCGACAGCGTATTCCAGTTCAGTGGCGGCCCGCCGATCGGGAACGCTGCGTCCTACGGGATCTGGACGCCCGGGCCGCGTGACGACTGCACCGCCGAGATCCACAACAGCTACTCGGTCGTGGGCCCCGATCGTAAGCTGTACCCGACCTGGCACCCGCCGGTCGATCCGGTCACCGGGTGCTCGTTCGGCCACGATCACGGCCGCGACCCCCGCGGGTCGGCGCTGTATGCGAGCGTCGGGCCGATCCCGTTCGGGTATGCCAACGAGCAGCTCGACGTGTACGACCCTGCCAACCCCCGTCACGAGGACCATTTCGGTCACAAGATCGAGTGGGAGAACAACGTGCTCATGCGGTTCGGGAGCGCGGCGGCGGGATCGCTGTTCGAGATCCGCTGCGACGTGCTCGCGAAGCTGCACCAAGGCACGCACTCGAAGGATGCCTTCACGAACAACTTGCACGAGCTCGCTTATCACATCCGCTGCACCGACGGCACCCAGCTGCACATCACGCTGCTCGCGGCGATCGGCGATCCGGGGCAGTTCGAGCGCTCGTGTGACGGCGCGACCGTCGTCGTGGGGCCCGCGACCCCCGCCAACTCGCCGGCGGGGGGCGGACGGCGCATCATCCCCGATCGCAGCTGCATCGATCAGTTCGTGCTGGTGCCCCCCGGCCAACGGTCGGACTTCGGCGTGCTGCACGAGAGCTGGCAGCTGTCGCTCAGCCTGCGGCGGGCGGACGGACACGGGCTGGCGTTTCTGAATCCCTACTTCCAGGTCTTCCTGCCGAGCCGTTTCTATGATCCCGCGAGCGCCAACCTCGTGGGACGGCCGATCGACGTCTGCTACGAGATCACGCCAGGCGGCGCGCGGGCGCAAGGGGACGAGTGCGACCAGTCGACCGGCGCGGGGGCCATCCCCGGGGTGACGTTTGACGACCCGCGCTCGCTGTTCGACGGCGTCGAGCGCGTGGTCGACATCAACGAGAACGTGATCGACAACGCCCAGGGCCCGGTGTTCTGGTTCACCGACCCGTTCGGCAAGAACGGCCGGACCGAGGCGTTTCCGGGCTCGATCCGCCAGTTCATCGCGGCGATCGACAACACACGCGGCGGTCTCGATGTCTCCGGCCCGACGCTGGGCCGGAACCGCGACTACGGCGGCCCGCGCGTGCACGCCCCGAACTGATCGCCTTTTTCTCCTGTAGGATGTAGCGTCGGTCCAACATCCTCCCGTGGCGGGCGTGGTCTTGCTGCGGGAAGCCGTTCCGCGAGTTAATTTCGACTGCGGTGCATACCCTGTCCCGCCGTACCTTCCTGAGCGCGGGCGCCGCCGCCGGCGGCGGCCTGTTCGTCAGTTTCAGCCTGCCCGCGCGAATCGGCACCGCCCTCGCCGCCGGCCCTCCGCCGCCGCGCGACTTCATGCCGAACGGCTTCATCCGGATCGATCGCGACGGTCACGTCACGCTGATCATGCACAAAGTGGAAATGGGGCAGGGGACCTACACCGCGATGCC